>Ga0163144_10003475_pt1 | contig 35843 bp, 30 predicted proteins | sample OliLak19BULKMAT1_FD_123175 | JGI IMG/M metagenome (GOLD analysis project Ga0163144, IMG submission 123175) | Freshwater microbial mat bacterial communities from Lake Vanda, McMurdo Dry Valleys, Antarctica - Oligotrophic Lake LV.19.BULKMAT1 | ecosystem: Environmental > Aquatic > Freshwater >...
AAACCCTCCGGGCGCGAGTAGAGCAGCGGTTGGCCCTGTGTGACGCTCCAGATCGCCTGTGACATGTTGCCAAGATCATACATGCCCGTATTGTAGCCCTGGTACCGGGCTACGCTCAAACCAGCCAGAATTATAAAGGCCAACAGGACAGCCCCCCACAACACCGAGTCGGGTTGTGGGCGTGTCATCATCTGCGGCGATGATTGTTGATCCTGGGCGTTGATCATCGCTTCGCGCCCTTAGAGCGCAGTTCGCTCAACAATGCAGGCAGCCCACTCAGGCTAATCATAAACAGCAGCGCACGGCTCAGGAATGCTGCTGCAACAGCCTGGGCTGGCAGCATACCACTTCGTTCGAGCAACAGCGCCATGGCTCCTTCACGGATTCCCAGGCCACCAGGGGTAAGTGGCACTAACCCAGCTAGGCCAACCAATGGGGCAATCAGGCTGATCTGAATGGCTGCCTGTGGTTCGATCGCCAGTGCAACAAACCATGTACTTAGTGCATTCATCAACTGAAAGACCAATGAAAGTGCAAGCGCCCACAGAATGGCTTTCGGCTGCGAACGGTAGCGGTCAATAACATTTGCCACCTGTGCCTGCAAACCAAGTAAGCGCTGCGGCAACCAAGTGACTGGCCCTTTGCGGAAGATGAGCACCATGGCAACAACACCGCTACCGCCCAATAACAACAGGCCCACTGGTAGCCAGACTGGCCAGCCCAGCAACTTTGGAGCAAGCGCAAGTGTCAGCGACGCCAGTGCCAGCAGCGCTGCCAGGCCTGTCAGGCGTTCGGCGGCAATACTTGTCCAGGCATCAACATGTGAGCCAATCGCGCGCCCGGCAACATAGGCCCGCCCTAGATCACCGCCAACCGATGAAGGCAGAACTGTGCTTCCCAATGCGCCAAGCAGATACCAATTGATCAGGCGGGCAAGCGGCAGATCATGGCCCTGTGCTCGTAACAGGTTCTGCCATTTAATACAACTGAGCCATACGCCAGCAAAATAGATTACTACACAACCAGTCATTGGCAGCGGGTTGGCTTGCAAGAGTGCCGCCCCAACCATACGGAGATCGGCCAATTTCCAGAAGATCAGCCCCACCAGCGCAAGTGCAACGCCGATCCGCAGCAGGGTGAGCATACGGCTCATTGAGCAACCCGGCCGATCATCAGCAGGGCATGAGCAAAGGTCAAGCGCAACTTATACAGGCGTTCACCGATCTTGCCCGGAACCGCCCGTGCTATGGTACTCATCAGTTGGTTGCCGATCAGCGCGCCACTGAACTGGCCAGATGCTCCTTCGAGCGGCCCATACAGGCTATGCTCGCCAATCACAGAAAGGCCGGCATCGCGCATGATCTGGCGCAACCTTCGGCGGGTGGTTACAAAGCTATGGCTATAATCACAGTTCCAGAAATCTTCCCGCAATTCCAGGTAATCCGGCGCAACCAGCACGACAAGGCCCCCTGCTTTTGTAGCGCGGCCCATTTCGTGCAGCAATGCGAGCGCCTCCCGATAACCAGGGCTATGCTCAATCACATGTGAGGCAAAGGTAATATCGAAGCAGCCATGGGCCAATGGCAGCGCTGGAGCCATAGCCCGCACTCCTGTCAGGCCACGCGCCTGCGCTGCAATGAGCAAGCGCGTATTGATATCCAGGGCCACATAGCTCAAGCCATCCGCTGCACACATATCGGCAAAGATCCCATGGCCTGGCCCGATCTCCATCAGCCGGCGTGCATGTGGTGCTGCCTCTCGCATATGGTGCAATACATGCCGGGCTTGCTCACGCACCCATGCACGCCCAATACCGGTTGGCGGCAGATCATCATAATAATCATAGAAGGCCATGCGATACTCTCATCACTATAACAATAGGCTGATCATGTGCCAGTAGGCTGCCAGAACCCGCTCAAGCAGCCGTTGCGCTAGTCGCGCAACTGGTTTGGTCACTAACCCTGGCACAAATGAAAGGCCACGTGCACTCAATAATTCGCGATCAGAGATCTGACGAGTCGCCTGAATCTGCTGGCGCTGCTCGATCAGGATGGGCCAGTAGCGTCGTACATTCTGAAAGGCCAACAGATAGGCCTTCAACCAGCCCTTCTGAAGCGCTGCCGCAAGCAATATCGCTTCATACAGCAACAACATTGGCGCACACAGCAGCAATGTTCGGCCAGCATATATTTTGGTCAGCAACATCCAGCGGTTGCGGTAGATCAGAAACGCACGCCGCTCCGGGTATGAGCCGCGCCCGCGCCAGCTGGTTTCTGGATTGCCCTGCCGATGAAAGACAACTGACTGCGGGGCAACATAGCAGCGCCAGCCGCGTAACCGCAGCCGCAGGGTCAGCTCGAAATCGTTGAGGTATATAAAGAACCGTGGATCGAACCCGCCAACCGCCAGCGCTCGGTTGCGATGCACCAGGAGTGAGGTTGCCGCCTGAGCGCCTACCTCAAATGCTGCACCAGCTGGAACAGTAGCGGGATCAGCAAAACCATGGTAGAGCGTCATATGGCCGACATAATGGGCAAAACCGCCATCATGATGAATCCGCGCTTGCCCTTCGAACACTGCCCGTGAACTCACCATGGCCGTCTCTGGCCAATGATCTTCGGCAGTCGCCAGCAAGGGCGCTAACCAGTTTTCTGGGACGGTCGTGTCGTGATCGAGCAACAGCACCCAGGTTGTCTGCGCTAGCTCCAGTGCCAGATTGCAGGCGGCGCTATGGCCAATATTCTGGCCAGTTTCGAGCAGGCGGCAATCCAGGCCCATACCCTGGACGATAGCCGCCGTTTGATCGCGTGAGCCATTATCAAGAACCAGAATGGGGATCGCTGGCGCTGCTGCACGAACCGAAACAAGGCAATCGTGGATGTAGGCGGCTGAGTTATAGGTGATCACGGCAATCGTGACACTCTGATCAAACGGCTGCATGGCCTACCCTGCCGCTTCAAGCGAGATCGGCACGCTGCGTGCGACGATACGGGCATACAGTTCGAGGTGTTGCTCGACAATTCGATCCCAGTTGAGTTCATGGATTCGCGCCTGCGCTCGCAGCCCCAGATCGCGGCGCAGTTCATCATCGGCCATCAGGCGGGCTAGCGCGGCACGGATTGCTGGTACATTGCCTGGTTGAACGAACAATCCAGCCGTGCCCACCACCTCCGGCATGCCGCTATTATCGGAGGTGATCACTGCGCAGCCCGCACTGAGCGCCTCCAGCAACACAACCGGGAAATTATCGCGCAGTGATGGCAGCACAAAGATCTCACTAGATGCATACAATTCCTGGAGTGCGGCACCCTTGATAAACCCAGGAAATGAGACATGCAACCCCAATCGCTTGGCCTGTTCCTGCAATTCCGGTAGCATCGGCCCATCGCCAGCAATAGTTACTTCCCAGCCACTGGTATCGAGTCCGGCGAGTGCCTCAAGTACATGCTGCGCTCCCTTACGTGGAAACAACCGGCTCACGAACAGAATACGCCTGCGGCGCGGTAGATCAGCATGGGGTGCTGGCGTAAATCCATACGGAATGACATCAACTGGCACAGGTTCCACTTCGCGCAAGAGGTCGGCCAGATATTGCGATGGCGAGATGATTGCATCGGTATTGCGGACGAGCGCTCGCCAGGCCGGCGCGAGTAAACGATGGCCGCGCATAAAGCGATCCGGGTTGTAGCCAGGCACATCCGATCCATGGATCGTCACCACCGTTGGCAACCCGCGCAGCCGCCGTATCGCTGCCGCAAGAACACCGGTTGGCATCATAAAATGGGCATGCACCAGATCATAGCGCTGGTGGGCGGTTAGGCGCATGGATTGGACAAACCCACTGATCAAATAGCTGGCCATCTCCACGCTAATCGCACGTACTGGCGAGTGGCGTAAGGCAGGCACACGAAAGACCCGTAGCCGCCCGAATGTCTCGAGAAACGGCAGCCGACCATAGCCCATCGTGACGACATCGACATCGTTTCCAGTTTCGGCGAGTTGCTCAGAAAGTGCCCTGGTGATCGGGCTAGCACCGCCGCCAATTGGCGGGTATTCGTAGTTGAGCATGAGAATACGCATAGGCAATCTCACATCACATAGAGCGAACGAATGACGAATAGGAAACGATGGTACGTAAGCAAGAGATTCGCCAATCGTGTTGGAGGTGGCGCGTGTATCAGGTATTGATCTCTTCGCGCACCACATAGATCGGCTTGGATTGCGTTTCGTAGTAGGTGCGCACAATCAGTTCGCCAAGCAGTCCCATGCTGACAAACTGAGCTCCCAACACAATCAGCAGTATCGACATCAGCAGCAGTGGCCTATCGGCAATTGCGGCTCCATAGGCCAGCTTGATCCAGGTGAGGTACAGCCCGATCAGCAGCCCCGAACCAAACGAAATCAGGCCCATCAATCCAAAGATCTGCATTGGCCGCGTGCCATAGCTCAACAGAAACCGGACAGTCAGCAGATCCAGCACTACCCGCAGTGTTCGGCTAATGCCATATTTCGATTTGCCAAACTTGCGCGCCTCGTGATGAACCGGGATTTCGGCGACTGCCACACCCTGCCAACTGGCGATTGCCGGAATAAAGCGGTGCAGTTCCCCATACAGGTTAATGCCACGCACAACCTCAATTCGGTAGGCCTTGAGCGAACAGCCATAATCGTGCAGATACACGCCTGTTGACCAAGAGATCAATCGGTTGGCGATCATGGAAGGCAAGCGCCGATTGATGAATGGATCCTGGCGGCGCTCACGCCAGCCGCTGACCACATCATAGCCTTCATCGACCTTCGCCAGCAACTTGCCAATATCGGCTGGGTCGTTCTGCAAATCGGCATCAATCGTAATGACGACATCGCCACGCGCACGGGCAAAACCAACAGCAAAAGCAGCAGTCTGGCCAAAATTTCGGCGGAAACGAACCACCCGCAGCCGATGATCCTGGACTGCCAGTTCGCGCAGCAAAGCGAAGCTGCCATCGCGGCTGCCATCATCTGCGGCAATGATCTCATATGGCAACCCGAGCTGTTCGAGCGACGTTGTTAGGCGGCTATACAGCATTGGGATGCTTTCTTCTTCGTTATAGATTGGCACAACAACGCTGACATATGGCCGAGATGCTTTATCGGCCTGAATTACCTGGGAATGTGTTGCAATCGCATCCATGCTACTCTCTCATAAAAAATGATGTGATCTAGCCGAGTGCCCAGCCCATGTGCGGGTATCGGCAACATATGCGCCTATTCTACTCGATTTCGTACAATGCTCTCGAACGCTGATCAATAGGCGCTTATTCCTATTGCTGCCTTAGCACGGCCCACTGGCTATCGCGGTACAGTTCCTGCCATCCATCACGCTGGAGTGCGTTGAACAGTGGCAGATCGGCTTCCATAACAGCACAGGAGATCCGGTAGCTGGCAAACAGCGCCCGATAATCGCCATTCATCTGTGTGTTTGCAACCTGGGCCAGAAACTCAATTGGGTATGGATCCTGGCGGTTATCAATAAAGATTTTACGTTCAGGCAACATCCAGATCAACATGCCGCCTGCCTCATAGGTATTGAACAGATTGCCATTGCAGGATTGAACTGCTTGTATCATACTCGGGGACATCGCCTGATCGTTGCGATGATCGTTCCAGAATGTGATCAATTGTATGCCGCTCCAGGCGATAACGCCAATCAACACGATCAGGCTGCCTGCACCAATCAGCACACGCGGATGCGTCGCTGGTTGTTTGACTGGCCAGTGTGGCATCATGATCGGGATCGCCGCAACAATAAATAGCGCAGTATGGCGAATCGATTGCAGCCCAAGGATAAAGAAGATGATTGAAACCAGGAGAATCGTCCAATCGGCATGGGTTTTTGGCTGGCGGCGTTTTAGCCAGATCGCGGCAATCCACAGCAGGGCGATTCCAAAGAATGGGTAGCTCTGTGGAAAATCCAGGCTGGGTGGCAGCCATTCGCTCTTCAGAATCTGGCCGCGCGCCGGATCACGAAAGGCATACAACACATACTCCCATAGCCCAAAGCCCAGTGGATTGATCAGCGTTGCGCCAGCGCTTGCAGCACTCACGATCAACCAGCGCCAATTGATCCGCCGCTCAATGATCACGGCAGTGATACAGGCGGCACCAAGGACGACACCACCAACAGCGACATTTGCATGGGTGTTGGCCCATACCAGGAACAGAAGCGGGTACAACCAGTGGCGGCGCGGGCGATTCAGCAGCAGCAGAGTTACGGCCAAAAACAGCAACGAGAACAGATGCGGTCGGGCACTCCAGATCAGAATATGGCCGCTGATGCCAATGGCAATGACGATCAAGCGGATGAGTGCCTGCCCATCACCAATCAGAAACAGGCAAACCCACGTCAGGGTAATCAGTGCAGCACAGGCCAGGAGCAGCAATGGAGTGCCGCCAAGAGCATAACTGCCATAGAAGATAACTTCTGCCAGCCATTCGTGATTTGGCCAATAGGCGTTCGGAAAGGTCCAACTGTAGCTATCCTGCGTGGGAACCTGCCCGCTCTGAAGAATCTGCTGCCCGGCGCGTATCTGCCACCATGTATCGCTCTGAATACTGGTTTGCTGATACGCGAGTGTAAACAACAGTATCCATGCAATCAGCATGATCAAGCGATCAACTGTCAGCCAGCGCAACGCCATATGCTGCCCCACACCTCATGAATTTCGGCAATCAAATCCGTACCACACGGTGGCATGTGTGGAATGCGCAAGCCATGCTGCCGCACTCCAAAACCTATGATCGCTGTTGATTGTCAAATTTGATTAGGTATAGATATTTGCCAATCAGAAGCCCAATCGCTGTAGTGTATGCGAGAAACGGCCCCAACGGCTGATCAAAATACGATCAGTCTTTGATCTATAAAAAACCTGCCAGGTGTATAAAGCCTAGCAGGTGTGATAGCGGTGCAATCGTTGGCTCTAGATCGCGATTTCGCGCCCTTCGGCAGCCGAACGGTTGGTTGCATCCAGCAAACGCAGAATCGCCAGCCCGTCCTCACCAGAAGCAATCGGCTCGGCCTCGCCACGGCAGGCCTGCACGAAACGGGTTAGGCCCAAGGCCCACACGCGCTCATCGGATCGCGGGATTGTCGGGATGATCTCAATCGGCCCGCTTGGATCATCGCGGTACAGGCGCATGGGGTTCTCTGTGCCATACAATTCGGGAAAGAAATCAATGCCCATGTCGCTGCCGGAGATCTGGATGCGCTCCTCATTGCGGCCATAGAAGGCCCATGTGACCTCGATTGTCACCAGCCCGCCATCGGCCAGCCGCAGATGAATCGCCGCCAGGTCATCCACATTGAAGGTGCCACCGGGGATTTTGTCCATGCCCCAGCCGCCCATACCACGCCCCTGTGGGCCATGCACCATCTGAAGCTCGCCGCGTACTGCGGCAACCTTTGGGAAGCCAAGAATATACAGCACCATATCGAGCATATGCACGCCGATATCCATCAGCGAGCCACCACCAGATAACTCCTTGCGGGTGAACCAGCTTCCAAACCCAGGAATACCACTGCGGCGAATCATGCGGCCACTCGCATAGCTGATCTTGCCAAGCCGCCCATCGCTGACCATCTGGCGGGCCAGCAAAACTTCGGGGCGTGGCCGATTGCTCATGTTGACGGCTAATACCTTGCCAGCCCGTTTGGCTGCTGCAACCATCGCCTCACCATCGGCAACACTGGTTGCCATTGGCTTCTCGCATAACACATGCAACCCGGCTTCAAGCGCTGCCAGCGCAACTGGCGCGTGCAAGGAGTTTGGCACGCCAACGCTGATGGCATCCAGCCCAGCACTGGTGATCATCTCCTCGTAATCGCTGTACGCCTTTGGAATGTTGAATTTAGTGGCGGCAGCCTGCGCCCGCTCCAGGTTTGTATCGCAGATTGCAACGATCTCGGTGCCTGGTACAGCCTGAAAACTCGGAATGTGGCCATATACGGCAATCGCCCCAGCCCCAACAACGCCAATTCTGGTAGAAGTGGACATAACAATTCGCTCCTTTGCGGTCAAATGCACGGTTAGTGTACCACACTCTTTTTGCTTGACAAACCCTGCCCTACCGTCGCATCATGCCGATAGAAACAAACGCTTGAAGAAGAGAGTCGCATGACAATCCATCAACCACACGAGCAAAAACTTGCCACCGGTAAATCGCGTCGGCGAATTATCTGCCACTCCAAAGGCCAATTTCAGGTCGATGTCGATCCAGCAGATATTAGTGAGATTATTGGCCATAACACTATTGGCAAAACCGAGGATTTTCTATGGCTGGATCTCGCTGATCCAAGTGAAGAGGATATTGCCCTATTGAGTGATGAATTTGGCTTTCATCATCTCTCGATTGAGGATGCCACTCGCCACCACGAGCGACCGAAGGTCGAAGCCTATGATGGCTACTATTTCCTTGTGTTCTATGAGGTTCATTTCGATCAGCAAAGCCAGCAATTGGCGACATCGTCGATTGGGCTGTTCATTGGACCAAACTACCTTGTGAGTGTTCACGATGGCGATATTCAGATCATTGATGAGACGATTGTACGCTGGCGGAAGAATGAGACGGTGATCGGATGGGGCGGCGGCGCGCTCTTGTACCATCTACTTGATGCAATCGTTGATGGCTACTTCCCAGTTATTGACCAACTCGCTGATCGGGTTGAGGGGATCGAGGAGCAGATTTTCGAGCGCTTTCGTCAATCAGCGCTGCAGGAGGTCTTCAAACTCAAGCGCGATCTGCTTGGCATTCGGCGGATTGTTGCGCCCGAACGGGATGTGCTCAATGTGCTGATTCGGCGTGAGGTGCCGGTGTTCGATCAGGATACGATCAAATATCTTCAGGATGTCTATGATCATATCATTCGCATCACCGATAGTATCGATACCTATCGCGATCTGCTATCAAGCGCGCTTGATGCGTTTCTATCCATCCAATCCAACCAGCTCAACCAGGTGGTGAAGGTGCTGACGATCACCTCGATTGTGTTGATGAGCTGTTCATTGGTGGCCGGAATCTATGGCATGAACTTTGAGTTTATTCCAGAGCTGCATTGGGCATTTGGCTACCCATTCGCGCTGGGCTTGATGGTAGCGATTAGTGGGGCGCTGATCCTGTTCTTCAAGAAGCAAGAATGGTTATAAATATAACTTTGCGCCCTCAACCCGAATTTTGCGGGCGCGCTGCAGAAATGCCGCATCGAATTCCTCCAAGCCCGTTGCCGTCACAAGCGTCTGCTGATCGGGTTGGTTGATTGTTGCCAGAAGGTGATGGCGGCGCTCGGCATCCAATTCGGAAAGCAGATCATCAAGCAGTAGCACTGGCGCATCACCGGAACGGCTGCGCATGAGTGCCGCCTCACCCAACTTGAGCGCTAGTGTCGCGCTGCGTTGCTGCCCACGCGAGCCATAGGTTCCCACGCTCATCTCACCAATGCCAAGCAGCAGATCGTCGCGATGCGGCCCGATGAGCGTCTGCCCACGGCCCAATTCATCGTCGCGAACGCGGGCCAACTGCTCCAGGAATGCGGTCTCAATCTGTCGCTCATCACTTACCTCATCGATGCCAGGAACACTCGATTGATAGCGCGCCGTGAGCGGAGTGGTTCCAGCAGTGATCTGGCAGAAAATCTGCCCTGCCAGTGTGTTCAGTTCTGCCGTTGCCCGCAGCCGTTCACGCAGCACATACGCTCCCGCCAATGCCAATTCGCGATCCCAGAACGCAAGCTCATCGACAGCACTGCGTAATGGGCGGCGGCGTTCGCGCCAGGCGCGTAGCAGGCTATTGCGCTGCTGGACAACCTTGTTATAGTGTGAGAGTGTGCGGACATAGCGCCCATCGAGCTGCGAGAGTGTCACATCAAGGTAGCGCCGCCGCTCGGATGGCGCACCCGTCACCAGCGCAATATCGGCCGGGGTGAACAACACCACCCGCAGATTGCCAACCAGATCGAGTGCTCGAACTGCTCGCCGATCAACCCGAACTGTTTTGACCGATGCGCCAATTAATTGGCCATCATCATCGGCGCGGCGTTGCACCACAACCTCCAGCCGAACGCGCCCATCAATGCGCTTGATCTCACACACCAGGCGCGCAAACGGCTGCACGCCAATATCACCCTGGGCATCCCATCGCACCAATTCCCGATCCGCACCGGCACGCGGTGAACGGGTGGTTGCCAGGTAGAACAGCGATTCAAGGATGCTGGTTTTGCCTGCCGCATTCGGCCCGTAGAACAGGGTCGTTCCTGGCTCAAGGGTGATGTCGAGCCGCTCGTAGTTGCGGAAATCGCGCAGGCTCAGGGTTGTCACATGCATAATGTCTAGTATACAGTATTCAGGAGCCAGGAGTCAGGAGTCAGGAGTCACAAGGTACGATAGCAGTTTATCGGGTATGCATCGCCCCTTTGCCGCAGGCTCCAGCCTGCAGATGGTGGAGTTTCATCCCAACAATAGCATCAAGCATTCCATCTACCCTTGTTCAAGCCGAAGTGCTCGCAGCGCTGCCAGATCTCCACAGCCACTACAGAACATGGCGATCCGTAATTCTGCAAGATACGCCGATAGCCCTTCAATCACGGCATCGGCACCGCGCTGCTGTACCGCTGGAATGAGCGCAGGTTTGGCAGTACCAACTAGATCGGCTCCCAATGCAATCGCCTTAGCGATATCGACACCACTGCGTATGCCGCCGCTGCCAATCAGTGGCACACGTGGGAAGGCGCTGCGAATATCACGAATCGCTGTGGTGGTGGGAATACCCCAGTTTGCAAACGCCCCGGCGACTCGTGCGCCAGTGGGGGTTGGTTGGCGAAACCGCTCGACTTCACTCCAACTTGTTCCGCCTGCTCCAGCCACATCGATGCCCCACACGCCAGCATCAATCAGCCGTTGCGCTGTCGCTGCACCAATGCCATTCCCAACTTCCTTGGCGATCACCGGAACCTCGATCTTCCGGCAGATCTCGGCGATCTTGGCCAGCAAACCCTTAAAATTGGTGTTACCCTCTGGCTGAACCGCTTCCTGTAGCGCGTTGAGATGCAGAATGAGTGCATCGGCCTGAATCATATCGACAGCCCGTCGGCACTCATCCACGCCATAACCATAGTTTAATTGCACGGCTCCCAGATTGGCCAACAGGATGATTGTTGGTGCAACCCTGCGAACCTGATAAGTTGCGGCTTGCTTGGTGTCACGGATGGCAGCTCGTTGTGAACCAACCCCCATTGCAATGCCAAGCTGTTGTGCGGCCTCGGCCAGCGCAAGATTGATCGGTGCCACATCAGCTGCACCACCAGTCATCGAGCTAATCAGCAGCGGGGCATTCAGCGGCTTGCCAAGGAAGGTTGTGTGTGTATCAATCTCGGCCAGGTCGAGATCGGGCAATGCCTCATGTGGCATACGATAGGCTGCAAAGCCAGTCGCAATGCCTTTTGCGGCCACGTCCTCATCAAGAACAATCCGAACATGATCGAGCTTTCGGCTGCTGGTTGTATCCTCGCTCATTCGCCCTACCTTAGCACACTGCACGGCTTCCCACGCGGCGTCGTATTGTAGCATACGTTATAATGCGCCCAACGCGTATTGCGCGACTACCGCAGATAAATTGTATTGTAGGAGTAAACCGTGACCCAGCCCACTCGCCCTCGCAAGGGTGCCCCACCTGAAAAGCGCCCGAATCCAGCCCTTGGGGCTGTATCGGCGCTGGTTGTTGTTGCCGTGTTTGTTGCGCTTGGTTTTGTTCTCGCTGGGCGTGCTGCTGCCCCAGCCCCGGTTGCCATCCCAACGGCCGCGCCATTTGCAGCTGCACCAACTGCAGCAACGGTGCCGACAGACGCAGCCGCTGGTACTGCGGATCGGAACGGGAAATACAAGCAAGTACCACCAATGACAATCGATCCGGCCAAGAGCTACACGGCAACCCTGAAGACGCCGCGTGGCGATATTGTGATCAAGCTCCGCCCAGATCTTGCGCCGCAGACGGTCAACAGTTTTGTCTTTCTCTCACGCGAGGGGTTTTATAATGGCCTGACGTGGCATCGCGTCATTCCTGGTTTTGTCGCTCAGGGTGGCGATCCAACCGGAACGGGCATAGGCGGGCCAGGCTATACCGTCCCTGGCGAGTTCACCGATAAGGTCTTGTTCGATAAGCCAGGCATTGTCGCTATGGCTCGCCCTGGCAATGATATCAATGGCAATGGCTCGCAGTTCTATATCACAACTGCAGCAACCCCAAGTTTAGATAACCAATACACAATCTTTGGCGAAGTGGTTCAGGGCCTCGATATTGCCCTGGCCATTCCACCCCGCGATCCAGATACCGCCACAACCCCCGGTGAGCAAATCGTTGGCATCACCATTGAGGAAAAGTAAGCCAATAAACAAAGCAGGTAGGTGCATTCACGCATCCTACCTGCCGATATTCTACGCCATGATTCGCTTGCACGCCGCGGGTTGAAACCACGCGGCTATGGGTGCATTATTCCTTTGCCGCAGGCTGAAGCCTGCGGATGGAAAGGTTATTTCATCTCCCCTCGCCCGTTCTGGGAGAGGGGCCGGGGGTGAGGGAGTAAGCGCCTACTTCCTATTGAAGAAGCCCTTACGCTTTGGTTCAGCAACCGTCTGCCGTAGCCGCGCAAGGTCACTCTCGGGTGTTGCAACCGCATCGGGTGTCAGCGATGCCTCTGCAGCGGGAACAAATATCGGCAAGATTGGTGGGGTCGCCTCTGGCGCTGGCGCAGTTGTCTCATAGGGCAATGGGCCACTCTCGACACCCAATGCGACCATCCAATCCCATAGTGCCTGCTGGCGTTGGGCGAAATCATCTGGCAGGTGCAGTGGACGCCCACGGGCATCAATCACTACTCCCAATGCGCTTCCAGCCAGTGCGCCAACCTCCGAAGAAACCTCTGCTCCCGGCGTATTCCGGCCAATACGTACCCCAGAAGTTGGCCGTAGAATAAGCTGGCCGCGTTGCCCGATCTCAAGCGGCAGCCGCGCAATCTGCCCATGGGCAACGCTGATCGTGATTGGCTCCTGGTTGGCGATTCGCAGTTCCGCTTCAACGGCAATCGTACCTACATGGCCTTCACCAAGCGCAACAATACAGGTTGCCAGTGGAGTATTGCTCAATAGATCATGCTCGAACAGGGTCAGCGCTGCCTCTGGGTTTGCAAACGCCAATGCGCCACACGCCGTCAGCAAGCCGAGCGGATCGAGATGGATATCGATGGCCATGACGGATTGTTCGGCGCTTGGTTGGAGTGCATCCAGAATAACCAGGGCCGCAAGCCCTGGATGTGGGGCATGGGCAAGTACGCCGCCTCCGGCGATGACAAGATCATAGCTAGTGTGTGGCCGCTCATCGTGTAAGGCAGCAACGGCTAACGATAGCGCTTCACGGGCGGCTGCCAATTCGATCAACAGATCTTCGCGGCTGGTTGGCTGGATCTGTGGTCGCAGCATCTTATTCAGCAAACGATGGGAGATCTCGCGTTCGCCAATCGGAAAGGGCAGCCAACGCCGAACACCATTCGGGCCACTGTTTGCCAGAACCTCGCCTAATCCCAGGCCAGTTCCCGTATTGGCCAGCACCACAGGCGTTGCAACATCCTGTGTAACATACTGAAGGATAGTCGCAGCCGAGCCGATATCGATCGAAAGCACACTACGATGGTTCAGTTCGGCAATGAAACGAACCATCAATGCCGAAGCCTCTGCCGATGTGCGTAATGGTGTGCTGCACAGCCGTTTGAGCGCCGCTGCACCAGGCAGGTTTGGCAGGATGCGCTCATCATAGATCCGTCGCAATTCATTCCGAATCGGATCAAGACGCTCGACATTAAGGCTTGGGCGAACATTATCAATGACCTTCAGTCGCGCTCGGCCAGAAAGGGCCTCGATCATACGCTCGCTGGCCTTACTATTGCCAGCAAACAACACCGAGCGAGCTGTCACATCCTGGCGTTGGGTGCCACTCTGATCAACGCGTGTACTCAGCGCGGTGAGCCCGACAATATGGGCCAGACGCACAAGCGAATCCTGGGCTCCATCTTCCAAACCACCAGTGATCAGCACCACATCAGGATGCAGCCCAGTCAGCATTTGCACCTGGCGCTCGATCCAGGTAGTATCGCGGCCTTCCTCAGTCCGAACGCTATTATCAAGGGTGATCGTCTGCACGACACTTGCATAGGTTGCGCGGATCGCACGTTGGGCGCTGTGGCCCGAAATATCGGTTGCAATCGCTGCAATCACCACACCCATAATTCCAGCAGCACTTGTCACCGCCACAACCTGATCGACACCATCACGCTCATTATTCTGGGGCATGATCAGGCTCGTACCCTCGATCAAGCGTCGGCCGGTCATCTCGCTGATCTCATTTGCGGCCGCTAGAATCGCAACAGCAGCATTCTCCTGCGGCGGTTCGATTGTGCTTGGCACCTCAATGCGCCCAATCATGCGGGCATCACCAGCGACCATGTCAACGAGTGTGACTCGGGTTGTAACGCTGCCGATTTCGGCAATCAGGACTGCGTGATCATATCGTGTCATAACTCTCGTCTCAGCGAACGATCCCCGCTACACCCAGAATAAAATCCAGAACAAAATTGAGCCGCTCAGTCAGCGCGCTCAGGTAGGTTTGGAGTGTTCCAGCGAAGAAGAATCCAAAAGCAATCATCAATAGCCAGTGCCCAATTGCCGCCGCAAGGCTCACAACCCGCCCGCCAGCGCTTTTCGGAGGCACCGTATAATAAAATCCAGCCAGAATAACAACCGTGCCAATGGCCAAGGTAAGCGCACCAGCTATTGCCATCGGGTCAGTTCCAAGTGGCCGCGCACTATCCAATATTTGCGGGAGTAGGGTGCCAATAACAGCACCACTGACTGCCAATGCAGCTCCGACTCCAAAAATCAGCGCCAATGGCAGATTAGCCAACCACGAGAGTTCTTGCCCACCCACCGCACGCGGGATGAGCAGCAACCCCAGAAAGAGCGGCACAGCATAGATCAACAGCGAGCTTGATTCGCCAGTACTCAGGCTACGTATTGCTGGCATGAGCACCTGATGGAAGGCAATCACAAATGCCAACCCAAGCGAAACGCCAACAAACAGGTATTGGGCCGCACGAAACAATGGGTTTGTTCCGGCGATACGACTAAGCACAGCGATTGTCAGAATGACAGCAATGATATTGATAACCTGGGTCATGGCTGACTCCGCGGCCGGTTGATAGCGCTGCGCGCCAGTACAATCATCAAACCAATCACAAGCAGTGCGCAGAACAGCAGTGTAGCGAGCCGGAGTTGGCTGGTTTGCAGCATCGTCTGTGTGGTATCGGCTCCGCCGCGCAATTGCTCATAGGCAAGTGCGCCCTGTATGCCAGCCAATGAGAAGATGCCCGGCTGCCGGAAGTAGGGTTGCGAAATCGGCTGCACGCCAGCTGGAACGAGAAAGGCAATTGGTTTCTTCATCGTAGGCCGAATTTGTTCCATCCATCCCTGGACATCGGTTGGCTCATCGGCGAAAACAATTGCCATGGCAAAATCATTGAGTGTGGAGAGGCGCGGCTCGCTGGTGCTAAGGTTGGTCGCCAGGGCACCAATTGTTGCATCACGGCCCTGAAAATCGCTCTGTAACGCACCGCGTAGGTTCTGGGCTAATTGGCGCAATCCGATCTCGCCGCCAGGGCGATAGCCAAGCAATACATAATCCAACCCACCACCCTCATACTTGGCCGCATTCAGCCGATCTCGCAGATCGAATTGAAGCATCGTGCCCTGGGGATCGGTGCTGACAAGCACCAGTTTCACCCGTTGTGCAATGAGCTGATCGATCACGGCTCGTTCAAGCGGACGCAGTTCACTCATGCGTTGTGCATCCCACTCATAGCCAATCAGCACAATATCGCTCGCTCCAAGTGGCTTGATCTGTTCGAGCAGTGCCGCTGCCGCTGGTGATGGAGCCGAATCCATTCCAACAACTGTCGTGGCTAAACCAGGTACTGCAAGCCCAACAATCAGCAGGATGAGCAACAGCAGTGAGAGTGCCCGCTCAATATTCATTCGGCCAAGTGGTGTTGCGGGTGCAGTTTCGCCAACCACAGCTGCCTGTGGCAGGGGTGTACTCGCCATCCGGCGCAGCAATGCCAGAGCTTCGATCTGTGTTGGTGTACGAGTTGGTGCGGCTGGTAGCATCAGGCGCGGTGCTGCCATATTGACAGTCGCCACGGCTGGCGTGTCATCATCGTATGCACCCAAACGTGCAAGCCAATCCAGAGAACGGGCATCGGCAGCATTACTCTCGCGCGGTCGCTCTGTCTCGCTGCGAAGCCATGCTGGAAGATCAGCACCACCAAGTAATTCTGATGATGGTGTTAGGTTGGCTGGCTTGCCAGTATCCTCAAACCAATCCAGGTTTGATGTTGATTGCGGAACAACTGATGCCGCTGCGGACGATGGTGTGGCTGGCGAGGATGAATCCGTGCCACGCAACCACGTCGGCAGATTGATATCGCCAGGTGCCATTGCACTTGGCATTGGTTGGCCGGCCTCATCACGCAGCCAGGGCGGCAACGAACTCGCATTTGGATCAACAGTTGGCGCAGCAGTATCACGTAGCCATGCAGGCAATTCATCATTGGCGCTAGCAACTGGCGGTACGAGAGTATTTCCTGTATTTGGTGGGTATATTGGCGTATCGGATTGAAGCCAATCTGGAAGAGCGTCTGCGGTTGGTACAGGCGAAGGCGCAGAAGAAGCGCTTACATCGCTCACCCAGGCTGGCTGTGCTGGTTGGCCAAACGCCTGTTCGTCAGCCGTATCAACGATATTCAGTGGCAGTAGATTTGGTGAGGGCGGCGTTGCAAGCTGTGGCCCGCCCTCACGCAACCATGCCGGTAGCTCATCGCTCTGTGGCGATTGAGCTTCTTCTGGTAGGGGCCTAGCAGCATCACGTAGCCATGCGGGAACATCTTCCGCAGCCGATCCCGGCGACATTGTCGGCTCGCTGGCCGATGTTGTTGGTGATTCAGGGCCGCGCAACCAGGCTGGTGCATCATCATCGCTCTGATCGGGTGTGGCCTCGCGAAGCCACTCTGGAACATCTGGTGTGTTTGGTGTTTTGGCCTGGATGAGTTGGCTGGCACTAGCACCCAGCCATTCAGATGCTTCTCCACTCGGGCGCTGCTCTCCTTGATCGGGGAGCGATGAAAGCCAACCGGGAGCCTCAGAAGCGGCAGGCGTGCCAGGTTCACTCCCAAATGAAAATGGCGCAACCCCCAGATCGTTATCATCGCTTTCCGTCACCCGCCGAATATCATCATCGGAGATACTCTGCAGCCAACTAGGCAGCCCATCGTCCGCATCATCGGCTGTTGGTTCTGGTGGCGTACTGGGAACACTGCTCTGCAACCAGCTTGGAGTGCTTGTCTCCGCTGGGGGTTGCACACGAACTTCCGGTGATCGTGGCGCTGGCTCATTCATCCAACTCGGTGGCGCAGGTAATGTCTCGCTCGAACGATCTGCTGGTTGTGGTTCAAGGCTCTGCAACCAATCGGGGAGCGGCTCATCGCCCTGATCATTGCCATCACCGGAATTAACTTGGCTACTTAGCCAGGCTGGTAACTCCTCCGCAGCGCGTGTTTCCTTGATCGGCGGTGATGCCGGTGTTGGAACTGGTGGAACTGATGATGGCGTGTCTGATTCAGCGCCAGTGCTCAACCATCCCGTAAAGCCACTGGCTGAGCTTAATCGCCCAGATGATGGTGGAGCGGGTGGGGAAGCTGGCGAGCTTGGTTCACTAGTGCGTAACCAGGCCGGAATGTCCTCATCGGAATCAGCAGAAGCGGTTGAACTCTCCACTGGATCAATGGAGCCGCCAAGGTTTGCCAGCCATGCAGGAAGATCCTGCGCCGGTTCGGGCGGCAATGGGCTCAGCGAGGAATCTGTGCTGCTTGGCGTTGTGCTATCGGCGAGTTCACTCAGCCAATCCGGAATCCCCCCTGGATCAGTGCTGCCGAACGCTGGTGAAGCAGGCGCTGAGGGGCTAGCTGGGCGCAGCTCTACCGCAGCTTCTGGCGGGCGCGGTGGCAATGGCACACCACGAAGCCAGGGTGGCATCTGTTTTCCATCAGATCGATCTGTCAACGCGGCGAACTCCCACTCAGCGATCCAGGAACGGCTGGTCGAAGCCGAGCAATACACGCACTCCGGCGATCACGGCACCAATTGCTGCGCCAATAATCAATGCACGCGCACCAGCAAGCACCAGATAATCCGAAACCCACTGAACACTATCGCCAAGCATTGGAATGTTGGCGGTTGGTAGTGCACTAATGATCAAGACGATCAGCGCGACAACGATAATGATCAGTGCCTCGGGCGTTCGGCGGCGAACAGCCCGCAGTGCAGCACTCAGGCTGAAGAAGGTAAGTAGGGCAAGAAACGAACTGGCCAATGGCTGATAGAACGCTCGAAATAGATCGCGAACTGGTTGCTCAACCAGGCTCTGTGGGAAAACATACCCAAGATCGCCCTTTGAGTCAACCGCCAGGCCAATAATTGTTCCACTAATAATCACCACAACCATCGAGATGATCAGAATTAAGCTATAGCCCCAATCGTTACTGCGCCGTGCGATCCGAAATAGATGATGCCCAGCGACACTCAACAGGCCAACCAATAACGCGCATGCAGCAATGATGGCCGCCCATGCAATGATCGTCGAGGCCATCAAGTCGAGCAGTGGCACAGGGCCACCAGCATCGATCAGCACGATCAGGCCAGCTACCCCAGCCAGTATGGTGGCAATCAAACGTTTTGGATCACGTAGGAAGGACATGAGTCTCGCCTCAGAAGCTGATGCGAATGCCAAACATCGCAAGCAGTGGCTGTGCAATCACAAGCACGACGATCACAACAATCACAACTGTTCGTAGCACATCCTGGGTAACAAGGCGCGCCTGTGCAGATGGCGCACTGGCCAGATACGCTTCGACAGCATAGATCTCTTCGCCAATCAGTGTTGCATCGCAGGAAAGTATCGCCAATGGTTGAGCGTTGGTGCTCGTTGCTCCGGCAATCTGTGGTATGCCGAGTTGCCCACCAACTTCCCCGGCCAATAACAGTTCATGGTCGAATGAGCCAAGCATCTGGCTTACTTCAAGTTTTTCTCGGCCATATAATGTTGTGACACCAGAAGCATATGCCATCGGGTCCTGATGCGCCAGCATCTGGATATTCGCTGGGCGGTAATCCTGCCCCAGGCCAGCACGCTGGTAGGCCTGCCGCAGGGTACCACGAAGAGCCAAGTGTGCAACAGCATCCCCACTACTGGCGAGAATTGATGCGCCATTCAGCGCTGCCTCGGTGGCCACACGCTCAATTGTAAGCAGCCCGGCAATCGTTTCAGCGGTACTGCCGCGCCCACCCACCGATCCAGGGCCAGGCGAAAGGTGCAGCGCTCGCCCCGTCTCCGCTGCATTTGCCAGTGCTCGTTGCACAATCTCAAGCGCACGCAGTGGCCGAGTGTGAACCATCATCTTGCCAGTACGCACTCGCTCGTGGTACAGCAATGTGAAGATGACCACTATAAGCAAAATGATCAATAATAGGAGTGTCGTGGGGGGTAACGGCACGTTAGCCTCAGTACAATTCTTTACACGATCAAGGCCTAATTTGGCTTAGAGTGTATCGTAAAAGGCTAGCCTTGTCAACACTCTTTGCCGTCCAGTATGCGGTAGAGCGTGTCCCACCCAGATTCATCTGTCAGCGCGGTGATGTAGGTTCGCCAAGGGCTGCTTGGCACAAATGGATGGATCAGGAGCGCCGCCTGGCTCGCCAGAAAGCTGAGTGGCCCAATTGCCTCAAGGATCAGGCGAACAGGGGCCGTCATTCGGCGTTGTTTAATCTGTGCCGCAAGATTGGCAAGCGCTTGCTGGCGTTCAGGCGAATCGGGGTGTTGCATTGGCATCATCGGTACACCACCATATGATCGGCTTATGATCGGCGCGGTTCGCGAAATGTCTCGCTATCAAGAATAATCGTGACAGGCCCATCATTCACCAAGGCAACCTGCATGTGTGCGCCAAAGCGCCCTGCTGCAACAAATACGCCCTGTTGCCGTAGTGCAAGCACAAAATCCTCAACGCGCAGTGCAGCCTGCTCGGGTGGCGCTGCATCAGAAAAACTAGGCCGCCGCCCACGGCGAGTATCTGCAAACAGCGTGAACTGCGAAACCACCAACGCAGCTCCACCAATGTCAATCAATGAGCGATCAAATTGCCCTGCTTGATCAGGGAAGATACGCAAATTGGCGATCTTCTCTGCCAGGAACATACCGATTGCTTGATCATCAGCCGGAGCGATTCCAAGCAGAATAAGCAACCCATCGCCGATCTGCCCAACGATCTCGTTGGAGATTGTCACCGAGGCTTGATTGACCCGTTGAATGACAGCGCGCATTGTTTACGTGACATTAAACGATCATCGATAGTAAGGAACTCTAGACGCAATACCTTTCAGATAACGAATCGTGCATGTCAATGGTGCGCTTGCCCCGCATCGCCCTCGCCCCCTTCTCCCACGTTGGAGAGAAGGGGGAATACCGCATTCCAATGCCGCGTAGGATCCCTCTCCCCGCAGTGGGAGAGGGGTTGGGGTGCGGGGAAAAGAATGGCACCGCCTGTTATTTGAAAGGTATTGACTAGACAGACTCAGAGTTTCTGACCTCTGATCCATGATTTGAGACATCCGGCTCTGGCAATCTGCCGTTTTGGCGGAGCTGTGCAAACACAATTCTTCCAGTCTGAGTCTGGAAAACTCTGGTAACAGTAACATCCACGACCTGCCCAACCAGCTTTCGGGCTTCTTCAATCACGATCATCGTCCCATCCTCAAGGAACGAAATCCCCTGATCACGCTCACGCCCAATATCGCGCACGCGAACGATCATATCTTGCCCTGTGACAACGGGCGGGCGCACGGCATCGGCCAGGTGATTCATATTCAGAACTTTGATGCCCTGAAGTTCTGCCACTCGCCCCAAATTATGATCATTGGTAACAATTGGGCACTGATATTGGCGTGCAAGCACAATCAGTTTGTCATCAACCTGCTGAGCACTTGGGACTTCAACATTCAACACTTCTACAGGAACGGTTGCCTGTTTCTGCATGGTGTTAAGGATCTCAAGGCCACGTTTCCCACGTCCACGGCGTAGTTCATCGGCGGCATCTGCTAGCATCTGCAATTCGTTCAGAACGAAATTTGGTACAAGTAGTGTTCCATCCAGGAATCCAGTTTGGGTAATTTGGGCAATTCGCCCATCAATAATTGCAGAGGTATCGATCAGATAACGACGGAGTATTGATGGTGCCGCTTCACCTTCTTGTTGCGGCAGGATCAACGGTCTTGTGCGCGTGCTACGCAGCAATTCGCCGATTTCCTTCTTCCGGTTCGAAAAGATGATTGCGCCCAAGTAGGCCAACAATGCTGCCGATCCAATCGGTAGCAATTGTCCGAATGGCGATGGCAACTGAGCGAGCGGAACCGAGAGTAACACACTAAAAAATAGCCCCAAGAGTGCCCCAAATACAATCGCAGTAAGTTCTGTGATCGAAATGTTGCGGATATAGCGTAAGCCCTCCTCGATCGGCTCAATCGTCCAGCGTGGGGTCGTCAACAGGCCCAGCCCTGCCCCAGCCAATGCCAGCAACTGTGTCGCTAGCAGATCCGTCTCGTTTGGTTGGGTGCTTGAAAATGCTCGCCCGAGCGTTAGCCCTAAGTAGGCAAGAACAACCATTCCAATAATTCGTACAATGAAGTTCAGGCTGATGCGCATAGTTCGACCGCTGACCCTTAACCACTAACGCTAGTGACGTTTATTCTTCGTTTTCGCTATCAGGGTCATCCCCCTCATCATCTGATGGCAATTGTGCCCGTGCCGGTCGCCGTTCATCGGTTGCTGCTCGGCGGCTACCACCAACTAATGCGCCATCGACGGCATCAATCACGGAGCGAACTGCTGCAACCGTCATTCCTTCGATCTTGAGATCGGCAGCTGTACTCGGGCAAATGGCACGATGAAAACCGAGCTTGGCTGCCTCACCAAGCCGCCGTTCGAGATGGCTGGTGCTACGTAGCTCACCCGAAAGCCCAATCTCGCCAACCAGCGCCATATCTGTCTCGACGCGTTGGTTGCGGAACGACGAAGCAATTGCCACAGCAACGGCCAGATCAACCGCCGGCTCATTGATCTTCAACCCACCCACAATGTTAACATACACATCCTGGTTAAACAATGGCAGCCCAACTCGTTTACTCAAAACCGCGATCAGCATCAACAGCCGATTCATGTCGAAGCCATTGGCGGTTCGGCGTGGTTGAGCACTGGCAGTCGTGGCCGTAAGCGCCTGAACCTCAACCAGCAGCGGGCGGGTGCCCTCCATCGTCACAGCAACGGTCGATCCAGGCGTGCCAACACTGCGTTCGGCCAGAAACACCTGCGATGGATTCAGGACTTCTTGCAGGCCACTCTGGGTCATTTCGAAGACTCCAACCTCATCGGTGGAACCAAAGCGGTTTTTCACCCCGCGCAGTAGCCGATACTGATGGAAGCGTTCGCCCTCCAGATATAACACGGCATCGACAATATGCTCCAGAACCCGTGGCCCGGCGATTGCGCCCTCTTTTGTGACATGGCCGACCAGAAACACTGGGGTGCCGGTTTCCTTGGCCGCTCGTAACAACCGTAGCGCGCCCTCACGTACCTGGCTGACGCTCCCAGCTGCCGAAGTAATTCCTTCAAGATACACAGTCTGGATCGAGTCGACGACCATCAGCCGTGGGTGAATTTCGCGGAACTGCTCAATAATCGCATCGAGGCTCGTCTCGGAATAGATCAACAGGTGTTCGGGATCGAGGCCCATGCGGGTGGTTCGGAGTTTGATCTGCTGGGCCGACTCCTCCGCAGAAACATACATCGCAGGGCCAACCTGCTCGGCAAATCGTGCGGCGACTTGCGTGAGCAGGGAGCTTTTGCCGATCCCTGGATCACCACCGATCAGCACGAGACTACCGGGTACGAGCCCGCCACCCAATACACGCGCAAATTCCTCGAACAGCACTGGCAACCGAGCAAAGCCATCGGTCGGGATCTCGCGCAGCGGCATAGGGCGGCCCATATCGCCAATTGCAGGCGTACGCACCCGCCCTCCAGCGGCTTCTTTGCGTTCGACCTGCTCAACCAAGCTATCCCATGCGCCACAATCCGGGCATTTGCCCATCCAGCGGGTTTGTTGGGAGCCACACTGCTGGCAGGAGAAATAGGTGCGAGTCTTGGCCACGATGTTCCTTTAATAGAATGTCGTAAACTAACTGAATTATAGCACAAATGGGCTACGGACACCCGCCCGTAGCCCATTTGAATAAGGAGGCCAATCTCAGGCGATCGCGCCCTCTTCTTCTTCGATCTTATCGCCAGTAGGTTCAGTTGCTGGGAGTTCTCGGGCCGGGCGTAGCCGCAGATATACTTCACCATTCTCTAGTGTTGTGGTATCGACAACAACCGAATCGCCTGGTTGGAAGCGGCTTTCGAGTACGCCTTCCGAGAGCGGATCCTCAATCAAATTGGTGATAATCCGGCGCAGTGGCCGTGCGCCAAAGGCTGGATCATAGCCGCGCTTGGCGAGTAGATCAATCGCATCATCGCGCACATCGAGCGTCAGGCTGTGATCCTTGAGCTGTTCCTGAACTCGCTTGAGCAGGTAGTGCGTGATCTTGTGGATCTCCTCATTCGTTAACGCATGGAAGATGATCGTCGCATCGATACGATTAAGGAACTCTGGCCGGAAGAGTGCCTTGAGTGCATCATCGACCTTCTTGCGGATATCCTCACCATCGAGTTCGCTGCCAAGTTGATAGCCAGAGAACCCGATCCGTGAGGCCCGACGGATATGCTCAGTGCCAACATTCGATGTCATGATGATAATCGTATTGCGGAAATCGACCCGCCGCCCTTTACCATCGGTCAGTTGGCCGTCCTCAAGCACCTGAAGCAACAGGTTGAAGGCATCCGGGTGTGCCTTCTCGATCTCATCGAACAGCACCACCGAATATGGTTTACGTCGCACTGCATCAGTGAGTTGGCCGCCCTCGCCATAGCCGACATATCCTGGTGGCGATCCAACCAGCCGTGAGGTGGTATGGCGCTCCTGGAATTCCGACATGTCGATCTTGATCAGCTGATCCTCACTGCCGAACATAAATTCGGCCAGTGCCTTGGCCAATTCAGTCTTGCCAACACCTGTCGGCCCAAGGAAAATGAATGAACCAATTGGACGCTTTGGATCTTTCAGGCCAGCCCGTGCTCGGCGAACAGCCTTTGAGATCGTGACAATTGCTTCTTCCTGGCCGACGACGCGTGCATGCAAGGATATTTCCATCTGTAGCAAACGCGCTGTCTCATCGCCTTTGAGCCGCTTGACAGGAATGCCCGTCCACATCCCAATCACATCGGCAATATCATCCTCAGTGACATACGGCCGGTCGGTCATCTGTGAATCAACGCCAATCCCTAGCTCTGTTTCGAGTTTGGTGATGCGGCCTTGCATCTTGTCTTCGCGCTCGCGCAGATCATCGGCCAGATCAAACTGCTGATCTTCAATTGCGGCCTCACGCTCCTTGCGAATGGCCTCTAGGCCGCGCAGTGCATCGCGCAGCGCTGGTGGCGTTGCCGAGCGTGTCATGCGCACGCGAGCCGCCGCCTCATCGATCAGGTCGATGGCTTTATCTGGCAGGAACCGATCTGGCACATAGCGCGCCGAGAGGTGGGCAGCTGCCTTGATCGCATCGTCTGAGATCTGGAGTTGATGGAAATCCTCATAGCGGCTTTTGATACCGCGCAGGATTTCGATTGTCTCTTCTTCGGATGGCTGATCGACCATAACGGGTTGGAAACGCCGTTCGAGTGCCGCATCGCGCTCAATATACTTGCGATATTCATCAAGCGTCGTCGCGCCGATCGTCTGAAGTTCGCCCCGTGAAAGCGCTGGCTTCAGAATATTGGCGGCATCGAGTGTACCCTCGGCTCCACCGGCACCAATAATCGTATGGAACTCATCGATGAATAGGATGCAGCGTGTTTCCTTGATCTCATCGACGACGCGCTTCAGCCGTTCTTCAAACTGGCCGCGATACTTTGTACCAGCAACCAGCGCACCCATATCGAGTGTGACAACGCGCTTGCCCTTGATACTATCGGGAACTTCCCCTGCGATAATACGCTGAGCCAAACCCTCGACGATGGCCGTCTTGCCAACGCCAGGTTCGCCAATCAGGGCCGGGTTGTTCTTTGTGCGTCGGCTGAGGATCTGAATAACCCGCTCGATCTCGTGGCTACGGCCAATCACTGGATCGAGGCGACCAGCTTCGGCCATCTCGGTGAGATCGGTTCCAAGCGCATCGAGATATGGTGTCTTGCTCTGGCGCTGTGGTTGTGAACCAGAGCCACCGCTGCCCGTTGCTGCCGATGCCGATGGTCGATCCAGGCTTGCGCCAGTGCCCTGACGCAGCACTCGCATCACCTGGGTGCGAACCTGCTCAAGTGAGACGCCCAGAATATCGAGCACGCCCGTTGCCACGCCCTCACCATTGCGAACCAACCCCAGCAGGAGGTGTTCGGTGCCAATATAGTGGTGGTTCAGGCGCTTGGCCTCTTCCACAGCAAAGGTGATAACCTTCTTCGCACGGGCTGTTAGCTCTTGATCCTGGCGAGCTGGCCCTTCGCCAACACCAACGATGAACTCAACGGCATGGCGGGCTTGTGAGAGCTTCACACCGAGATCATCCAGGACACGAGCTGCCACGCCTTCGCCCTCGCGAATCAGCCCAAGCAGAATATGTTCCGTTCCAATATATGGGTGATTAAAGGCGCGTGCCTCTTCCGTCGCGATCTGTAGCACCTGTTTGGCGCGTTTGGTGAACTTATCGAATGCCCGCTCGGACATGGTAGTACTCCACTGAACTAATAGGACGGCCTGAGGCGCAAGACCTGGTCGTCGGCGATTCTGGCCTGAAAAACGATTACTCCTGCGCTTCTGCTTCCGCTTCTGCGGATATACCATTGTCATTCAGACGCATGCTAAGGCCCATGCGGCGGCGGGCCGGGTCAATGCGGATGATCCGCGCTTGGATCTGATCTCCCTCCTTGACCGCATCACGTGGATGTTGGATACGGCCATCGCCCATTTCAGAGACGTGGATTAACCCTTCGATCCCGTCTTCGATTCGTGCGAATGCTCCAAAGGAGGCCAGTTGCGTGATTGTCCCCTCGATAATTTGGCCAAGTTGATAACGTTCGCCAACGGTCGTCCACGGTTCATTCTGAATGCGCTTGATCGAAAGGGCAATGCGCTTGCGATCATTATCGATACTCAGGACATACACACGGATCTTATCGCCTGGTTTGAGCACCTCGCTAGGATGCTTCACCCGGCTCCAGGAAATCTCGGAGAGGTGGACAAGCCCATCGGCACCGCCAATATCCACAAATGCTCCGAAATCGCATACCGATGTTACTACGCCAGTACGAACATCGCCCTCTTTGAGTGATGAAAGCAACTCGCCTTTGCGGCCCTCACGCGCCTCCTGTACAGCCTGGCGTTCCGAGAGGATCAGGCGGTTGCGGGCACGGTTGATCTCAATCACCTTGAGTAACAACGATGTGCCAACCAGCTTGGCCATATCCGATTGTTTTTGGGTTTCCGGGCCACGGCCAATGCTGCTCACCTGCGATGATGGAACAAACCCACGGACACCATCCAGGTTAACCAGCAGGCCACCTTTATTATAGTTGACAACTTTGGCTTCAATCACTTCACTCGCTTCATGGTTCTGTTGAAGCCGCCGCCAACTCTTTTCCTGACGTGCTTTGTCGATCGAAAGAACAGCACGCCCTTCGGTATCCTCGGATTGAACAATAAAGACAAGCAGTTCATCGCCTGGTTGTAGCGCCGCTCGATCCGCGCTTGTCAGCGATTGCATTTCACGAGCCGGAACGACGCCCTCTGCCTTTGAACCAATATCAACCAGGATCTCATCACGCTCAACCCGCATAATGGTACCATCGACCGTATCTCCATATTGGAGATGACGATACGAAAGCGCGGGGTTGATCAGAAATTGCTCCATCAACCGACGATCCTCGAGTTCCTCCGCCGATTGTTCGGTCATTTTGGGGTCATCGAGAGAGGTAGCTGGGGGCTGTTGAGTATCGGACATCGCTTGCGTTTGCTGTTCCATGCGCCTTCCTCAGGGCTAGCCAGCGGATGGAGAAATTGATCGAACGCGTCATTTTGACTTTGTGGTATTATACGTCGCTCATAATCAAAAAGCAAGAGATCCAGCGCATTGAAGCGATACAGATGGGATATGGTTGCGATGCGGTAATCTCTGGTGTATACTTTTACGATGGATCGAACCGCTGCTTGGGCAACAAACGCACACTGGCTGATGCAGCGTACTCTGGTGCTGTGTTGTGTGCGATTTGGAAAGCGAGATGCATTGCTGTGGATCTGGCAACGATCATCGTGGGGCATCTTGCTCCAGATCTCGACTGCCTCACCGCAATCTGGATTCTGATACGGTTCGGTGGCATGTCCCAAACCGAGCTCCAATTCGTCTCCTCTGGTTCGACCCTTCATAGTCAGCCGGTTGACTCCAACCCCAATATTATCCATGTCGATACTGGTGGTGGTCGTTTCGATCATCATCAGCGCTTGCAGCGCGATCTGTGTGCTGCCGAGCTTGTTCGCCGTTCTGTTGCTCCCCATAATCGAGCGCTTGAGCGGATGGTCTATCAGGTCAACCGGATTGATCACGCCGAGGATCGCAGTGGCGGATTTTTCAACATCCAGGCGTTGATCAACGGGTATAATCTTCTCTTTCCCAACCATCCCCATCACGTCGCATACGCGATGCTTCCGAACCTGGATGCATGGTATGAGACGGAGGATCGCCAGATCAGGCTCGAAGAGGCGTTTGAGAAGCGTATTGAGTTCGAGACGCCATGGGGGTTAGGGATCGCAATGGAAAGTGTTGATGGCGGTTCTGGGAAGCTTGCCTTTAGCCGTGGCGCTGTTCTGTATGCCTATCGCGATGGTCAGGGCTGGATGGGGGTTGCAGCACAGGCCCGTTCGTCAGTCGATCTCTCCGAGGTATTTGATGATCTGCGGATGGTAGATTACGATGCTGATTGGTACTTACATCCGAATCGGCGGCTGTTATTGTGTGGTACTGCAAAATCGCCGCCGCGTATTCTTTCGCGGCTTACATTGGTTGAACTTATAAGAGTTATTCAAGGCCGGGAACTGACAGCCGCGCCATTCTCGGAGCATGTATCAACCAGCTAAACGATGCATATACGCCGCATACGAATGACAAGAGGGGGTTATGGCCCAAACAACTGAACAAAACAACCACCGGTCGGCTGCCGATCATGCGGAGCTGGACACGGATCTCGGATCGGATGCGTTGATCGAACTGTATCGCCAGATGGTACTGATCCGGCGCTTCGAGGAGAAGTGTCAGGAGATGTATACCAAGGCCAAGATCGGCGGCTTCTTGCACCTCTATATTGGTGAAGAGGCCACTGGTGTTGGCGCGATTGCGGCATTGCGTGATGGTGATCATATCTTCACGCACTATCGTGACCACGGCCATGCATTGGCGCGTGGCCTTGATCCAAAGCCGCTCATGGCTGAGCTGTTTGGGAAAGAGACTGGTTCCAGCAAGGGCCTGGGTGGTTCGATGCACTTCGCGGATGCGTCGAAGCATTTTTGGGGTGGGTATGCAATCGTTGGGAGCCACCTTCTGCTGGCGATTGGTGTGGCTCTCGGCGCAAAGATGCAGAAAAATAACCAGGTCGTTATGGTCTTCTTTGGTGATGGTGCGACCAATGGTGGCGAGTTCTATGAGGCGCTTAATTTCGCCCAACTCTGGAAGCTGCCCGTCGTCTTTGTTTGTGAAAATAATCTGTATGCGATGGGCACACCACTGGAGATCCACTCGGCTGTCACCGAGATCTATCGCAAGGCCTGTGCATTTGACATGACATCCGAGCGTGTCGATGGCAATGATGTGTTGGTGATGCGTGATGTGGCGCTGCGGGCGGTGGAACATGCCCGTTCTGGGCAAGGGCCGGTGCTTCTAGAGGCGATGACCTATCGCTTCCGTGGCCATTCCGCCCAGGATACGCAGAAGTATCGCTCGAAAGAAGATGTTGAGACGCATCGCCGTGCTGATCCGATTGATGCCTACCGGGCCAAGCTGCTCGCAGCTGGTGTTCTGACCGACGCACAGGCCAATACGATTGATAATGCGGTTGATGATGTCGTTGAGGAAGCGGTTCGATTTGCTGAGGAGAGCCCTGAGCCTGGCGAACGATGGATTTTGCAACACGGCGTGTATGCTGCGCCGATTGAGGTTGACCCGCCAATCCATGGAGAATAGGGCGAATAGGGAGTACAGGAACACGATATGGCAGTAATTACCGTTCGTGAGGCGCTACGCCAGTCGCTTCACGATGTCATGCAAGACGAACGAGTCTTTATTATTGGTGAGGATATCGGCTACTATGGGAGTACCTATGGTGTTACGGCTGGTTTCCTGGAACAGTATGGCCCAGAGCGTATTCGCGATTCGCCGATTGCCGAGGCTGGCATTGTTGGCCTGGCGGTTGGTGCGGCAATGGTTGGCATGCGGCCGATCGCGGAAATTATGTCGGTCAATTTTTCGTTGCTGGCCTTCGATATGTTGATCAACCATGCTGCCAAACTCTATAGCATGTTTGGTGGCCAGTTTTCGTGCCCAATGGTGCTACGAACAACCAACGGTTGGACCCAGCTTTCAGCGACGCACTCGCAATCGTTTGATGTGATGTTTGCGTATATTCCTGGCCTCAAGGTAGTCGCGCCAGCCACTCCATATGATATGAAGGGCTTGCTACGAGCCGCTGTTGAGGATCCCGATCCGGTTGTGTTCATTGAGCATACGCTCATGTATACACAGAAGGGTGAGGTGCCAGATGAGAGCTATGTTGTGCCGATTGGCAGATCGATACTGAATCGTGAGGGCCGCCATGTGACGGTTGTCACCTATTCACGTATGGTTCATCTGACAAACCAAGCGGCGGACATTCTGGCCAAGGAAGGGATCGAGGTTGAGATTGTTGACCTGCGAACCCTGCGACCGCTTGATATGAGCGTTGCACTGGAGAGCTTCAAGAAAACCAACCGAGCGGTGGTTGTCACCGAGGATTGGCAGTCGTTTGGGACAAGCGCGGAGATCGCGGCGCGATTGTATGAATATGGCTTCGATCACCTTGATGCGCCAATCAAGCGCGTCAACTTTAAAGAGGTGCCAATGCCATATTCAAAGAATCTCGAAATGAAGACGGTTATCACGGTTGATCGGATCGCAACTGCCATCCGAGATGTTCTGAAGTAGGAGCCTCACTCTGCTCTCCTTCCTCAAGCTGTTGCAAGATTGAGAGAGAGGCACGTTGGCGACGTGTATTGTCGCTCAGGAGCATATGTATGGCCGATATCACAATGCCCAAGATGGGCTTTGATATGGAAGAAGGCACGATCGTTCGTTGGATCAAGAAGGTTGGCGATAGTGTGCAGAAGGGCGAGCCAATCGCCGAGATTGAGACCGATAAAGTCACAATTGAGATTGAGGCGTTCGCATCTGGTACGCTGACCGAAATTGTGGTGAAAGAAGGCCAGGTTGCACCGGTTAATGGTGTGATCGCTCGCCTGGATGGGGCCGATGGTGTGGCAGAACCTGCTGCACCAGCACCGACACCCGATGCAGCTCCGGTTGCCGCTGCTCCTACCCCATCTGCAGCAGTTGCAGAACCGCAGCAGGCTGCGCCGGTGGTTGCTGCAGGCGAGGTGAAGGCTTCACCACTTGCGAAGCGCATCGCTCGTGAGAGTGGCATCGATCTGCAGTTGGTGCAGGGTTCTGGCCCTGGCGGGCGTGTCGTCAAGGAGGATGTCGAGGCATTTCTGGCCAGTGGCAAGCCACGTAGCGCTGCTACACCAGCTCCTATTGCCGCTCCTGTTGCCGCGCCCGTTGCGGCTCCGGTTGCTGCTTCAACGCCAACGCCAGTTGCACCAGATGCAGCATCAACGCCAGCACCGACTCCAGTGGCTACACCAGCGCCAGCAGCTCCGACACCAGCGCCAGCGGGTGCAAAGGTCGTTCCGCTGACGAGTATGCGCAAGACGATTACGCGGCGACTTGGGCAGAGTTGGTCGCAGATCCCGCATATCTTTGTGTCGATCGATGTGGACATGGGTGCAGCACTTGATTTGCGCAAGCAGGCCAATGCCACGCAGCCAAAAGAGTTGCAGTTCTCAGTCAATGATCTTGTCGTCAAGGCCTGCGGTGTCGCGCTCACGTCCTTTCCAAATGTCAACGCATCGTATAGTGATGAAGGGGTCATTCAGCACCCTAACGTCAATATTGCGATTGCGGTTGCGCTCGAAAGTGGCTTGATTACACCGGTTGTTACCGATTGTGACAAGCGTTCGCTTGGTTCATTGGCGCGTGAGGCAAAGCGGGTGGTTGGTTTGGCCCGTGATAACAAGCTGGCAGCGATCGATCTACAGGGTGGGACGTTTACCGTCAGCAATCTCGGCATGTACGGGATTGTCGAGTTCACATCGATCATCAACCCGCCACAGGCCGGAATTTTATCGGTTGGGGCAACTCAACGGGTTCCAGCATTTGTTGGCGATACCGATGAAGTCGTGGCGAAGCAGATCATGCGATTAACACTGGCCGCCGATCATCGGGTGACTGATGGCGCGGAGGTGGCGCGTCTGCTGAATGAGATCAAGCGTTTGCTCGAGACTCCGTTGGCATTATTGGTGGGTTAAACAGTGAGATCCCCTCACCCCTCGCCCATTGGGCGAGGGGCGAGGGGTGAGGGCAACAAAAGAACAAGGGAACAGGCATGATTGCTTGCTCCCTTGTTCTTTTGTTCTTTGGCTGAGATGTCTGTTTACTTGCCTGTGGCTTCTGAGCTCGATTGGCTCTCCAAATAGCGAACGATGTCCGTCATCGACAGGATTCCAACCGGCCAGAAGCGGCCATCATTGCGCTCTTCGACCACTACCAGACGATGAATCTGATTGCGATTCAGCATTTTGATCGCACGGTTAAGCTCCATATCGGGCATGCACGAAACAACGCTCTGGGTCATCACATCGCCAACTGGGCCATGCATGACTTTCTGATAGTTTGAGCCATCCTGCCATGCGCTCATCAAGTCGGTCTGTGAGACAATACCAGCCAAGTAGCCAGGACCATCGATCACCACAATTGCGTGGATGCGGCGCTCGTTCATGATGCGAACTGCATCTTCGACCGAAGTCTCGGCAGGGCAGCTGATCACACCGTGGTGCATAATGTCACGGACATAGGTCTTCGCCATGGTTGAATTTCCTCTTTCGCCTCGTTGCAATGGCCTTACTCATTACTCTATTATATGAGGCCGGGTTACAATTCGCCAGTCGATATGTCATCCTTCGACGGCGTGTCGGATATGTTCGAGCCTGGCGATCCGTCCATCCCAACCAATATTGATCGCAACAACATCGATCCGCCAGGGTTGTTCTTCGGGTGCGTTGGTATCCCGGAGGAACGTATACGCCAGTGTTGCCAGCCGCTGCTGTTTGGCGATGCCGATTGATTCGCTTGGTGAGCCAACACCACGGCGGGTGCGCACCTCAACAAAGACGAACTCCTGGCCATCGCGCATGATCAGATCGATTTCGCCGTGCTGGCAGCGCCATTTGCGTGCAATATGCCGATAGCCAAGTTTGGCAAGATGGGCAGCAGCGGCATCTTCACCAAAATCGCCGAGTTTCTGGCGTGGGTTGGCCATAGTGCTCAGTACCTACGGGTAGATGCCACGGGTTGTTGTTGCCTGAGCAACGCGATCAACAGCCTGAATATAGGCAGCCGTACGAAGCGATGTATGCCGTTCCTGAGCCAGCCGCAGTACTTGGTGGAAGGCACTCACCATAACGCGCTCCAATTGAGCATTGACCTCGCGCTCCGTCCAGAAGAATTCTTGCAAGCCCTGTACCCATTCAAAGTAGCTGACGGTCACGCCACCAGCATTTGCCATGATGTCGGGCACAACGAAGATGCCCCGATCATACAGGATTGCATCGGCATTTGGCGTGATTGGCGCATTAGCAGCTTCACAAATAATCCGCGCCTTGATCTGGCCGGCGTTATGTGCGTTGATCTGGCTGGAGAGCGCGGCTGGGATGAGAATATCGCAGGGCACTTCCAGCAATTCTGCATTCGTCACACGGTCGCCCTCGGGAAACCCAGAGATTGTGCCATTACGGGCTTTGAATTCGGCAACATCGCTGTACGAGAGCCCACTAGTATTGTACACGCCACCCTTGCTGTCGCTCAGCGCCACGATGGTTGCGCCCATTTCCTCTAACAAACGTGCAGATGTTGCGCCAACATTACCAAAACCCTGGATGGCGATACGTGCGCCAGCAAGGCTCATGCTCAGCACTTCGACAGCTTCACGAAGGATATACGAAAGCCCGCGGGCCGTTGCTTCGTTGCGGCCATGCGAGCCACCAATGATCAATGGCTTGCCCGTCACAATCGCTGGGACGGTGTGGCCGGCATGCATGGAGTAGGTATCCATCACCCAGGCCATGATCTGGCCGTTGGTGCCAATATCAGGCGCAGGGATATCCTTGTCCGGGCCGATCAGCAGGCCAAGCTCGCTGGTATAGCGGCGGGTGAGCCGTTCGATTTCGGAGAGCGATAGGCGTTTGGGATCAACAATGACGGCCCCTTTTGCGCCACCATAGGGGATATTGACATAGGCGCACTTCCAGGTCATCAGCATCGCTAGGGCTCGAACGTCATCGATAGTGGTAAGTGGATGGTAGCGAATGCCACCCTTTGCAGGCCCACGAACGATATTGTGCTGGATACGAAACCCGGTGAAGACTTCGACATGCCCATCATCCATTTTGACGGGGAAGCGAACGGTGAGTTCACGCTGTGGGGAGCGCAGCATTTGGCGCATGCCCTGATCGAGATCGAGAATGTCGGCGGCAATATCGAAGTGGCGTTGCGTATTGAAAACCAGATTGTCGCGCTCGGATATCATAGGGGTATTCCTCCACATTGAGTGTTGCGGTTGATCGAACCGCGCCCGGACGACACTGTCCAGCGATAATCGATGACCTAGTATAGCACGCCGAATGCGCATATAGGATGAAGAGACGCTCAGATAGGCGCGAGGAAGCTTAACTCTGCGGGCGAATGATGAACAATAGATGCCCCGCCATCCGCAGGTTGATGGAGACTAACAAAATAATCGGGGAACCAGGGATGCTCCTCCATCCGCAGGCTGAAGCCTGCGGCAAAGGGACGAGGCACCCCTAGCCGCAGGCTTTAGCCTGCGGCGTGGAGGCGAACCCATACCCGATCATTTCATTTCATTTGTAAAAGATCATCAGCCTGCGGGGCGTGGTGCGAGCGAACAACATGGAAAGGTTTATAGGCTGCGGGTAGCGTACGCTTCGGTGCTATACTACACGCACTATTGAGTGAGACCGAACGGTAACGGCGTACGATTGCATGAGTGCCGGCTTTGTGAAATCAAAACCGTGGTTCTTATGTGCATCTACGCTCGTTTGTAATGGACGAGTGAGCACAGCCATATGACGTTGCGGATTGGCCCATCACGAATTGGCCTGGCGGCCTATAGCTTCCCCTGGCGCTGCGGCTTTGTTGGCCAGGGAACCGAACGGGTTTGCCCCAACCCGCTGACTGCTGAGGATTTGTTGACGATGGCAGCGGCCTATGGGCTTGGTACGGTTGAAATGCCCCTGATGATGTTGCCAAATCTGGAACCGCCGACACTAGCGGCACTGCGCGCCCGTGCCTCTGCCCTTGGCCTCACAATTATCGCAGCAAGTGGCATTGTGGATGTCCCAACGCTTGAGCGCTATATTCCAGCTGCGGCAGCCCTTGGTGCACGAACTCTACGGGTGTTGCTGAGTGGGATTCTGGAAGGGGCACGTACGACTATCGAGGGTGGTTGGGATGCTCACCTGAATGAGATGATTGCGCGGCTACGCCAGTTGCGGCCATTGGCCGAGCAGCACCGGATTGTGATAGCCCCCGAGAACCATCAGGATGCGACCAGTGCCGAGCTTGTGCGGATCTGTGATGAGGTTGGCGGCGACTATATTGGTATCACGCTCGATGCCGTGAATCCATTGGCGGTTGGTGAAGAACCATTGGCCTTTGCCCGCACGCTTGGCTCGCGGATCGTGAATGTTCATCTGAAAGACTATGTGATCTATGCGACTCCCTCGGGGTATCGGCTGGTGCGTTGTGTACTTGGCGATGGAGTGCTGGATCTGCCAGGGCTGTTTGATTTGCTGGCGGAAGTTGCTCCAACGGCAACCTGCAATATCGAACTTGCCGCTGTTCATGCACGCCATATTCGTATTCTAGAAGATGATTGGTGGGCTGGCTTTGGCGCTCGTGATGTTCGTGAGGTGATGCCAACACTGCGCCTGGCGATCCGTAGTGCCCGTGCAGCCGATGAGGATTGGCGTACGCCCTGGGAACGGGGTATGGGCCGCGAGGCATTGGCTGCCTATGAAGAAGGCCAAATGGCCGGCAGCGTTGCGTTTTTGAAGGAATTGGCCGCGAAACGGTGACGACCCTGACAGGGTG
>Ga0163144_10003476_pt1 | contig 35841 bp, 28 predicted proteins | sample OliLak19BULKMAT1_FD_123175 | JGI IMG/M metagenome (GOLD analysis project Ga0163144, IMG submission 123175) | Freshwater microbial mat bacterial communities from Lake Vanda, McMurdo Dry Valleys, Antarctica - Oligotrophic Lake LV.19.BULKMAT1 | ecosystem: Environmental > Aquatic > Freshwater >...
CGTCAATCAGATTGTCGTTCATCGGCGTCCCTCGCAAGGAACGCCGACGGAGGAATATCGGGAATATTCCGAGGAGGTGTGACGCCGCGAGGGGCGTCGAGGGACGGCAAGATGATTGATGCCCTCTCGACGGCGGTGCACTAGGTCGGCTCGCCGTCCGCCGGCGTATCACGGCGCAGGGCGGTTTGCGTATCCAGCCAACCGATCTCGCGCTCGACGGCATTCCGCTCGTCGACGAGATAGCGGCGGACGGCGTCGGCGAGGCGCGGGTCGCCGAGAAAGTGCATGCTCTGCGTCGGACAGGCGTCAAAGCCGCGCAGGTGCTTGAACTCGCCCCCGGCGCCGGGCTCGAAGCGCGTCAACCCGTGCTCGAGGCAATACGCGATCGCCGCGTAGTAGCAGACGTTGAAGTGCAGATGGCGCACGTCCTCGAACGTCCCCCAGTAGCGCCCGTAGAGAACGCCGGCCTTCTCGACGTTGATCGTCCCCGCGATGATCTCGCCCTGTCGGCGCGCCACCATGAAGACGAGACGATGCTTCCAGCGCTGGCGGAGCAGGTCGAAGAGCTCGGCGTTCAGGTACTGGTGCCCCCACGAAAACTTGTCGATCGTCGTTCGGTAGAGCGCGAACATGGTCGGAAAGATCTCGTCGGGAATCGCGTCGCCGCGGAGCGCGGTGATCGTGATGCCCTGAGCGTCGAGCTCGCGTTGCTCGCGTCGCGCTTGATTGCGGCGCTTGCTTCGGAGCGAGCTCAGGTAATCCTCGAAGGTCCGGCCACCGGGGTTCGTCCACTGGAACTGGTAGCCGTCACGGCGCACGTAGCCGAGCGGCTCCAATGCGTCGGCCTCTTCGGAACGGCAGAAGTTCACGTGGACGGAGGAGTACGATTCGACGCCGCACAGCTCACGGAGCGCCGAGCCGAGCTCGCGGACGACGGCCCCGCGATCGACGCTCGGATCGGCGAGAAAGCGGACGCCGGTCGCCGGGGTGAAGGGCGTCGCGACCAGGAGCTTCGGATAGTAGGCGATCCCCGCGCGTTGAGCCGCTTGTGCCCAGCCGTGATCGAACACGAACTCGCCCTGACTGTGCCCCTTCACGTAGAGCGGGCAGGCACCGACGAGGCGACCGCCATCGTCGTGCAGCACGAGATGCTGCGGCAGCCATCCCGTCCGACGCGTGACGCAACGGGCCTCTTCCAGCGACGCCAACCACGCCCATTCGAGGAAGGGTGACTCGTCGCCGACGAGCGCGTCCCATTCCATGGGATCGACCGCACCGAGGCCGTTCAGGATCGTGAGCTTCATCGGGGACCGGGTCGCGTCGTGCGGTGACAGTAACGGACGCATCGACGCGCGACCAGCGCAGCAGCGAGACCTCGGGCTCGCCGGGTACGGTTTCACTTCGATTCTCGCGGCCCCTGGCGACTGGTGGCAGCCGTCGGTTCGGCAGGGCGAGTCTGTCTGCCCGATCGTCCTCGTTGCGATGCCTCGCCGGTGGGTGGGTCAGGGTGTGCTCCGGGGAGCCGCAGCTCGCGTGTGCGCAGGCCATGGAAGCAGCGGCAGGTTGTACGCGCTGGGTGGCACGAACCCGGCGACCGTAGGAGCACACCCTGACCCACCCACCGGCGACACCGCCCAACACAGACAGAAGCCCCACGAACAGACTGCGCCGCCGCCGATTGACTTCGTTTCGCGCGAGACACAGTGTCGCCCTCCATGAAAGCCGGGACGGTGCAGGCACGCGGGATGACGTTTGCGACCCTCGAGGAGGGCGACGGCCCGCTGGTGCTCTGCCTGCACGGTTTTCCCGACCACGCGCGCTCGTTTCGTCACCAACTGCCCGTGCTCGCCGCCGCCGGCTATCGCGCCGTCGCCCCCGCGATGCGGGGCTACGCGCCGACGGGTCCCGCGCCCGACGGCCGGTACCAGACCGCGGCACTCGCCGAAGATGCCGTCGCGCTGATCGCAGCCCTCGGCTACGACGACGCGATCGTGTTCGGCCACGATTGGGGCGCGCTCGCCGCGTACGGTGCCGCGCTCGTCGCGCCGACGCGCGTCCGCAAGCTGATCACCGCCGCGGTGCCCTACGGCGCGCAAGTTTCGGCGGCGTTCATGTCGAGCTACGATCAGCAACGACGCTCCTGGTACATGTTCTTCTTTCAGACGCCGTTCGCGGACATCGCCGTCGCGCACGACGACTACGCCTTCCTCGAGCGGCTCTGGCGCGATTGGTCGCCGGGTTGGAACTTTCCGCGCGAGGAGATGGCGGCACTGAAGGAGACGTTCCGCCAGCCGGGAGTCGCCGAGGCGGCCCTCGGCTACTACCGCGCGATGTTCAATCCGGCGTTGCAGGATCCCGCGCTCGCGACGCTGCAGAACCGGATGATGATGGAGCCCATCGAGGTCCCCACCATGATGCTGCACGGTGCCGATGACGGCTGCATGGGTGCCGAGCTGGTCGAGGGCATGGCGGCGTTCTTTCCCCGCGGCCTTCGCACCGAGATCGTGCCCGGGACGGGTCATTTTCTGCACCAAGAAGATCCGGCGCGCGTGAACGCGCTGGTGCTGGACTTCCTCCGGTCCTGAGCGGAGCGGGTCGCCCACTACCTCAGCGCGCGGGTCGCGACTCGGGTGCGGCGTCGGTCGGAGCGTTCGCGCCGTCTTCGAGCGTCGTCAGGCGATCTTCGATCGCCTCGAGCCTGGCCTCGATCCGCGCCAGCGACCGTCGGAGCTCTTGGGCCGACCCGTCCACGGGCGGCGCGGGAGCGACCGTCGGCGCCGGCGCGGCAATCGAACCGGCGCCGGGCGGCGGCGTGAGGACGAGCTGCGCCGGGTCGCGCAACGCCATTTCCGGCTTGCCACGATACGCCGTCACCGTACCACTCACGCGCACGACACGATTGCGCACGCGCGCTTCGAGATCGGTCGGAAACTTGTCGCGGTCCGCGATGAGAATCGTCGCGGTGAAGCCGGCGAAATTCGGTGCGAAGCCGATCACCGTGGCGAGGGGCGACTCGTGGATCGCCACGATCCGACCTTCGACCGTCACGTCCTGACCCACGTAGTCGCCGGCGCGGTTGCCGGCGATCGTCGGACCGGCGGCTGGAGCCGGTGCGGCGGCGGGCGCGACCGCGATCGTCGAGGGATCGGCGGCCTGCAGCGGCGCGGCCGCGACCAGCACCAACGCCACGACCCAAAACCCCTGCCGCCTTCGCATGGCTGGCATCCTCCCGACCGTGCTCCTCGCTGTCAAGAATCGATCGGCCGTAGTAGCTTCGCGCCCATGGCGACGCCGACGATCAAAAACCTCCGCACGGTCGGACGATACGCCGTCGGGGTCGACTGGAGCGATGGGCACGACAGCATCATGCCGCATCGCCATTTGCGACAGTGCTGTCCGTGTGACGCCTGTCTCGCGACGCCGACCGACCCCGGTGGTGACGCGATCGAGGCGGCGCGCGTTCAATTGATCGGCGACACGACGCTCTTTCTCGCGTGGCGTGACGGCCATGAGACGTTTTTCGTGGCCGAAGAGCTCCGAACGATCTGCCGCTGCGCCCATTGCATCGGCGAGCCCCAGTACCCGATCACGGGACGCTGACGCGACCGGGCCCACACGTTCATCCACAGCTGTGGATTGAGGCCCGGGGCCAATGAGTACAGTGGGTTGCGCCGCGGCACCCAGCGCGCGTCCACCGCTCATCCACCGTGGCGACGGCGGGTTCAGCCGTGGGAAGCAGGCACGACGGTCGGCGACAGGCGCAAGGTGACATGGAAGCGTGGGCTGCCGTGTCGGTCGATCTGGGGAATCACCACGACGCCGACGCCGTCGAGCGTGCGGAGCGACAGCACGGCTTGCGCCAGCGCGCGCCGGACCGCTTCCGCGATGTTGTCGTCGGACGATCCGACGAACTCGCACGGCACTGCGAACGCGACCGGCGTCGCCATCGCTTCATTGACCGGGGCAGACTCCAGTACGGTCGCCAGTGAGGCGTTGCGCTCGTTCATCGACCCTTGTGGTGGAATCCTTGACGCTGGAGCAGCGGCAACGGTTCCGGAGCGATGTAGGCACCACCACCACTCCACCGTCGGCTACCGTCCGAAGAGCTAGCGTTCTTCCAACGGGGCTGTCAAGAAAATTGTGGCTCGAAACGTGTCACGCACCGCCCCGGGGCTCTCATTCGCCCGCGGCCGCCATCGCCACGATCGGCTGCGCCAACCAATAGGCCGTGTGCGAGCGTCCGGGGGCCGCTGCGAGGTCTTCGGGCCGTCCCACCGCGACGATCTCGCCACCGCCACGGGCCGCTTCCGGTCCGAGATCGATCAGATGATCCGCCGCGCGCATCACATCGAGGTTGTGCTCGATGACGACGAGCGTGTGCCCCTGATCGACGAGACGGTGAAACGCCGCGATCAACCGATCGACGTCAGCGAAGTGCAGCCCGGTCGTGGGCTCGTCGAGCACGAACAGCGTCCGGCCGCTGCCGCTCCGTCCGAGCTCGGATGCCAGCTTGATGCGTTGGGCTTCACCGCCGGAGAGCGTGTTGCTGGGCTGGCCGAGCGCCAGATAGCCGAGCCCGATCTCGACGAGCACGGCGAGCGGCCGCGCGATGGCCGGGATCGCCGCGAACACGCCGGCGGCCTCTTCGACGGTCAGATCGAGCACCTCGGCGATCGAGCGGCCGGCATAGGTGACCGCGAGCGTTTCCTCGGTGAAACGCCGGCCGCTGCAGGCATCGCAGGGGACGGACGTCTCCGGCAAGAAGCTCATCTGGACCCGGATGCGACCTTGGCCCGCGCACGCGTCGCAACGGCCCTCGGCGACGTTGAAGGAGAAGCGGCCCGGGGCGTAGCCGCGGGCCCGTGCCGCCGGCGTACGCGCGAAGAGCTTCCGGATCTCGTCCCAGAATCCCACGTACGACGCCGGGATCGAGCGCGGGGTCCGTCCGATCGGGCTCTGATCCACCTCGATCACCCGCTCGATCGATTCATGACCGGTGATCGCGCGGTGTGCCCCGGGCCGGGGCGCCGTGAGGCCCTTGGCGCGGCGGAGCCCGTCGTGGAGCACGTCCTTCACCAGCGTGCTCTTGCCGGACCCGGACACGCCGGTGACGCACGTCCACGCGCCGATCGGAATGTCGACGGTGAGATTCTTCAAATTGTGAGCGGTCGCGTCGTGGATCGTGAGGCGGGGACCGTCCGTCGCACGGGGTGGCCGACCGCGTTCGCGCGGACCGTTCAAGTAGCGACCCGTAAGCGAGTTCGGGTCCGCGGCGATCGCGGCAGGCGAGCCCATCGCAACGAGCGCGCCGCCATGACGACCCGCGCCCGGCCCGAGGTCGACGACGAGATCGGCGGCGGCGATGGTCGCCTCGTCGTGCTCGACGACCAGGACCGTGTTGCGGCGCTCGACCAGCGTTCGGAGCGCCGTCAGCAACAAGGCGTTGTCGCGTGGATGCAGACCGATCGTCGGCTCGTCGAGCACGTAGCAGGCGCCGCGCAGATTCGATCCGAGCTGCGCGGCCAAACGGATGCGCTGCGCTTCTCCGCCGGACAACGTGTCGGCGCTGCGATCGAGCGTGAGATACCCGAGCCCAACGGTTGCGAGAAAGCGCAGGCGAGGGCCGACCTCGGCGACGAGGTCCCGCACGATCTGCCGCTCGCGGGTGCCGAAACGCCACCCGGTGATGGCGGCGGCACACTCGTCGACGGTCATCGCGGTCAGCTCGGGCAGCGTCCGTCCGAGCACCCGCACCGCACGGGCACGGGCGTTCAGGCGCGTGCCCGCGCACTCGCCGCACGCCCGATCGGTCACGTACGGACGCATCGCGTCGGCGACCATGGCCTCGGCCGCGCCGGCATCCTCGGCCTCCTCGTAGACGCCGTGCGACCGCAAGAGCGGCAGCACGCCCGCCACGTGTTTTCCGTCGCCCTCGAGCACGATGCGCTGCTGCCTCGGGGTGAGGCGCTTGAACGGCTTGTCGACGGCGATCCCCGCCGCTTTCAGCGCGCGCAGTAGCTTCCGTTCCTCCGTCGCCATGCCGAGGTCGCCGAAGGCCGCAATGGCGCCGTCGCGCAGCGAGCGCTCCGCGTCGGTGACGACGAGATCGGGATCGAGCTCCGCGCTGACGCCCAACCCCTGGCAGGTCTGACACCCACCCTGACGGCTGTTGAACGAGAAGAGGCGCGGGTCGAGTGCCTCGTACCCGAGACCGCACGGGGCACAGAAGAGCCGCTCGCTGAACACGTGCTCCTGGTCGCCCGCGATCGCGACGACCACGCCGGCACCGAGCCGGAGCGCCTCGGCGACCGGCTTCACCAGCCGCTCGCTCCCGGGGCCGGCCGGCACCGAGCCGATGACCACGTCGACGTCGTGCTCGTGATAGCGGTCGAGCTCGGGCAAAGGGTCGAGCGGCACGATGGTCCCGTCGACGCGGACCTGCGTGTAGCGCAGGCGCCGCGCCGCCCGCAGGACGTCGCGGTGGAAGCCTTTGCGGCCGCGCACCACGGGCGCCAGCAACACGACCGCCTCGTCGCCGATCCGGTCCGCGAGGTGCGTCGTGATCTGGCTCCGCGGCAATGGATGGATCGGTTGATCGCAGCGGACACAGTGCTGGATCCCGACCTTGGCGAAGAGGAGACGCAGATAGTGCGCGACCTCGGTCACCGTCGCGACCGTCGACTTCCGGCCGCCACGGCTCAAGCGCTGCTCGATCGCAATCGTCGGCGGAATGCCCGACACGAAGTCGACGTCGGGGCGCGGCAAGACGTCGATGAACTGGCGAACGTACGTCGACAGGCTCTCGAGATAGCGGCGCTGCCCCTCCGCGAAGATCACGTCGAACGCGAGCGTCGACTTGCCCGAGCCCGAGAGTCCGGTGATCACGATCATGCGATCGCGCGGCAGCTCGATATCGAGGTTGCGGAGATTGTGCTCGCGGGCCCCGACGATGCGGATCGTGTTGCGATCGGGGACGACAGTCGGTGCGGGCCATGCCACGGCCGTCGCGATCGCGGAACGATCGGCGAGGGCGTCGACCAGGAACCGCCCCGTGTGCGACTCGGGGCACGCCGCGATCATTTCCGGTGTGCCGATCGCGACGAGGTCACCGCCGCCGTCACCGCCCTCGGGCCCGAGATCGATGACGTGGTCGGCACATTTGATGACCTCCACGTTGTGCTCGACGATCACCAGGGAATGGCCGCGCTCGGTGAGCTTCGCGAAGGCGCCGAGCAGCCGCTCGATGTCCGCGAAGTGGAGCCCGGTCGTCGGCTCGTCGAAGATGAACAGCGTATGGGCCTTGGCGTCCCGACCGAGATGCGCGGCCAGCTTGATGCGTTGCGATTCGCCGGCCGAGAGCGTGCTGAGCGGCTGCCCGAGGGTGAGGTACTCGAGCCCGACGTCGATCAGGGGCTGCAACGCCTGGCGGATGTCGGCCTGCTCCGCGAAGAAGACCGTTGCCTCACGCACCGTGAGCGCCAGCACGTCGGCAATGTTGTGCTCGCGGTAGCGCACGTCGAGCACGTCGGGGTTATAGCGTCGGCCGTTGCACGCGGCGCAGACGAGCAGCACGTCGGAGAGGAACTGCATCTCCACTTGCTCGAAGCCGTCACCGCGACAGGTTTCGCATCGGCCGCCGTCGACGTTGAACGAGAACGTCGCGGCGGTGAAGCCGAGGAGCCGCGCGTGATCGGTCGCCGCGAAGAGTCGCCGCACGCCATCGAACATCTTCGTGTAGGTCGCGGCGTTCGCCCGCGGCGTGGAGCCGATCGGCGCCTGGTCGACGAAGATCACCTCGGCGATCTTCTCGGCGCCGTCGATGGCGTCGCACTCGCCCGGGGGTGCGGTCGGGAGCCCGCGGCGTCGCAGCAGGCCGCGGTGCAGGACCTCCTCGACGAGGGTGCTTTTGCCCGAGCCTGAGACGCCGGTGATGCACACCATGCGCGCGAGCGGGATCGTCACGTCGATGCCCCGGAGGTTGTGCGCCCGCGCGTTGCGGATGGTGATGTCGAGTCCGGGCGCGGGACGCCGGCGCTGCTTGGGGGTGAGAATGCGGCGGCGTCCCGAGAGAAAGGCCCCGGTCAGGGACGCCGAGTCGGCGATGACCTCGGCGACGGTGCCCTGCGCGACGATCGTGCCGCCGGCCGCCCCTGCGCCCGGTCCCATGTCGACGATGTGGTCGGCGGCGGTGATGATCTCGGGATCGTGCTCGACGACGACCACGGTGTTCTGGCGCGCGCACAGGTTCCGCATGATGCCGACGAGCCGGGCGCTATCGCGCGGATGGAGGCCGATCGACGGCTCGTCGAGCACATACAAGGTGTTCACGAGCGACGAGCCGACGGCGGTCGTCAGATCGACGCGCTCGAGCTCGCCGCCCGAGAGCGTCCGCGACTGCCGATCGAGCGTCAGGTACGCCAGGCCGACCTCGACCAGGTAATTCAGGCGTGAGCGGATCTCGCTCAGCACCAGCGCCGACGCCGGATCGCGCACGGGGTCGACGGCCATCCCGGTGAAGAACGCGAGTGCGTCGGCGACGTTCATGCGGTTGACGTCGGCGATCGTCCGGCCCGCGACCCGGAAATCGAGCGCGTCCGGCTTCACCCGACTGCCGTCACACACGGGACAGGTGCGATACGAGCGATAGCGCGACAGCAGCACGCGCACGTGCATCTTGTAGGTCTTGCGCTCCAGCCAGCGGAACCAGCCCCGAATGCCGAAGAAACGATCGTCGCCGTCCTCGACCAGCTGGCGCTGCTCGTCCTCGAGGTGGGTGAACGGGACGTCGAGTGGAATCTTCTGCCGGCGGCAGAAGGCGTAGAGCTCGCGCCGCTCCTCCGTCGTGGACGGCGTCGTCCACGGCTTGATCGCGCCGCCTTCGAGTGTGCGCGACGGATCGGGGATGACCATGTGCAGATCGAGGTCGATGATCCGACCGAAGCCGCGGCACGTCTCGCAGGCGCCGAGCGGGCTGTTGAAGGAGAACAGGTTGGGCGTCGGATCGCGGTACGTGCGGTCGCAGGCCGTGCAGGCGAGGGTCGCGCTGTACTCACGGCGGGCGCGCGTCTCGACGGTCTCGATCCAGACCCGGCCCTTCCCGAAGGTGAACGCTTGCTCGAGCGAACCGACCAGGCGCCCGCGGGTCTCGCTCCGCAGCGTCAGGCGATCGACGACGACAGCGAGCGGGCTTGGCGGCGCCGCCTCGAGCGCGTCGAGCTTCTGCACGACGCCGTCCACCAGGCCGCGCGTGAACCCCTCGCGGGCGAGCGCGGCGACGGTCTGCGGCCACGGCAGATCCGGAAGCGGGAAGGGGAACCCGAGCAGCACCGCGGCGCCGCCTCGTTCTTGCAGGACGTCCTCGGCGATGCGGACCGGCGTCGCGCGTTCCACGTGCCGGCCACAGCTTCGGCATTGCAGCACGCCCAGCTTCGTGAACAGCAGCTTCAAGTGATCGTGGATCTCGGTGACCGTCCCAACGGTCGAGCGCGAGGTCGTGACGGGCCGGCGCTGATCGATCGCGACCGCGGGCGGAATGCCGCCGATATGGTCGACGTCCGGCTTCTCCATGCGCTCGAGAAATTGCCGCGTGTACGTCGAGAAGCTCTCGACGTACCGGCGCTGGCCCTCGGCATAGAGAATGTCGAACGCGAGCGTCGACTTCCCCGATCCGCTCACGCCGGTCACGACGGTGAGCTGATGCAGGGGAATGTCGACGTCGACGCCCTTCAGATTGTGCTGACGGGCTCCACGGATCTCGATATATTCGGCAGCCATCGCGGGAGTGTCGGAACGCGGCACTATAGAGAAATCGACCGCACGCTGCACCTCCATCGACCATGACGAACGACGTCGTCCACACCCGCGAGATCGCTGGCCTCACGGCGACGCAACTCGAGCTCGACGTCGGTGGACGATCGGTCCGGCTCTGGGCGGTCCCCGACCTCGAGGGGCTCGTCGATCGCGGCGCGCTGCTGCGGGGTGAAGCCGAGCCGCCGTACTGGGCCTACCTCTGGTCGGGCGCGCGGGTGCTCGCGTCGTATCTCGTGCGTTTCGTCGACGTCCGCGGCCTTCGCGTCCTCGAGATCGGGTGCGGCCTCGCCTTGCCGGGCATCACGGCCGCGGTCCTCGGCGCCGAAACGACGCTCGTCGACCTGGCAGCGCCGGCGCTCGCGTTCGCCGACGCGAGTGCCGCGGCCAACCGCGTCGCGTGCACGACGCTCACGAGCGACTTCACGCGCCTCGACGCGAATCTCCAGTTCGACGTCGTGCTCGCGGCGGAGATCGCCTACGAGCGTGCGCGCTACGACGACCTCGCGGCGGTCTTCGTCCGGCACCTCCGGCCGGGGGGCATCGCGTTACTCGCGGATGGGTATCGTACGGATACGCGCGGGCTCTATGCTGCGCTCGCAGCGTGCGGGTGCGAGACCCACGCGTGCGATCTGCGGGTCGACGAGGAGGGTCGACCGATGCCGGTGCGCCTGACGGCGATCCGTCACCGCGCGGACGGGATCAATTCGCGAGACACTGCGCGACGACCTGCTTGAGCCGATCGACGTCGAGGGGCAGGGAGAGGCAGTGCACGTCGTCGACGCCGCTCACGATCCAGCGTCGGCGCTCGGTCTCCGGAGCTCCGAGCAGGACGAACGGAATCTTCCGACCGTGCTGACGCGCGCGACAGAGCACGGTGAGGCCGCAAACCCCAGGCAGCGCGACCTCGCTCAGCACCAGGTCGTAGGTCGTATGCTCCAGGGCCTCCATCGCGGCTTCCCCGGACGCCACCTGATCCGTCTCGTACCCGCAGCGGCACAGAATGCGTCCGATCGTGCCGCTGAAATTAGGGTCGGCCGCGATCACCAGGATGCGACGGGCAGGGTCGGACGCGCAGGACATTCAGAGTGCCTTGGGGCAGCAGGAAGCATGCCACCCGCCCCTGGGCCGCCACCCGTCGACAAACATCGTGCGAGCAGGGTCTTCGCAAGAGGAGTCCGGCTCGAAGACGCAGGGTCGTGGTCGCAATCCGTGACAGCGCTGGGTCATTCCAGACCGTATTTCTCCAACTTACGGTAGAGCCGCTGGCGGTCGATCCCGAGAATCCGGGCCGTCTGGTTCTTGTTTCCATTGGCCTGGCGAAGCGCGGCCGCCATCAAGACCCGTTCGGTCGCCTCGAGTGACGGCACCTCGGCACCGAATTGGACCACGGGCTCGGTCCGCGCCGCCGGCGACCGCACCAGCGGCGTCAGGCTGGCGAGCGTGATGTCTCCCGTCGGCCCGAGGGCGAAGCAGCGCTCGATGACATTTTGTAACTCTCGGATGTTTCCCGGCCATTCGTACGATTCCAGCCGGGCGAGCGCCGCCGTCTGGATCGCTTTCGGGGCGACATTGAAGGTGGCGGCATAGCGCTCGATGTAGTGGCGCGCGAGGAGCGGAACGTCCTCGCGCCGCTCACGGAGCGGGGGCAGCGGGAGGTGCACCACGTTCAGCCGGTAATAGAGGTCGGAGCGGAAGTTGCCGAGCTGCACCTCCGCCGCCAGGTCACGATTGGTGGCGGCGATCAGGCGGACGTCGACCTTGATCGGGCGGTTCGACCCGATGGGCGTCACCTCGCGCTCCTGGATCGCGCGCAGAAACTTCACCTGCAGCGCCGCGGGAATGTCGGCGATCTCGTCGAGGAAGAGCGTCCCACCGTGCGCCGCTTGAAAGACGCCTTCGTGATCCGCGATGGCGCCGGTGAACGCGCCACGGCGATGCCCGAACAGCTGGCTGTCGAGCAACGAGTCGGACACGGCGCCGCAGTTGAGGGCAATGAACGGCCGCTCGGCTCGCGGGCCACGCGTGTGGATGCTGTGCGCGACGAGCTCCTTGCCGGTGCCGCTTTCTCCCGTGATCAGCACGGTCGTGGCGTTCTGTGCCAGCGCGGTGATCGCCTGATAGATGTCCTGCATCGCCGCGCTCTGCCCGATGATCTCGCCGAACCCTTGCGTGCGCTCGATCACCTCGCGCAGGCGGCGGTTCTCGCGCTCGAGGTCGGACATGCGGAGCACCTGCGCGAGCGTCATCAACAGCTCGTCGGGATTACAGGGCTTCACGAGGTAGTCCCAGGCGCCGAGCTTCATGGCCTCGACGGCGGCCTGCGTGCTGCCGTGCCCCGTGAGCACGATCGTCGGCGGCGACAAGAGGCGTCGCTCGCCCGCCGGTGGCGCCGCGTCGCCTTGCAAGCGGCGGAGCAACGCCATGCCGTCCATGACCGGCATGTTGAGATCGGTCACGATCACGTGGAACGTGCCGCCTGCGAGCGCGTCGAGCGCCATCTGACCGTTGCCGGCGGTGGCGACCTCGTACCCTTTGCGTTCGAGGATCTTCGCGAGGGTACGCGCCATGTTCGGCTCGTCCTCGACGAGCAGGACGCGCGCGCCGCCCGCGGGCTCGGCCACGACCTCGGTCATGGCTGCACGGGCTCGAGACGCCGGGTCGGCAGCTCGATCGTGAAGGTCGTGCCGACGTTCGGCGCGCTCCGGACGTTGATGTCGCCGTGGTAGCGCCGCACCACCGAGTGCACCACCGACAGCCCGAGGCCGGTGCCTTGGCCCGGGGATTTCGTCGTGAAGAACGGATTGAAGATGTCGTTCAATTGCTCTGGCGGAATGCCGATCCCGGTGTCGGTGAACTCGAGGCGGACACGCCGGTCGGACGCGAGCGAGGTCCGGACACTCAGCTCGCCGCCGTGGGGCATGGCCTGCACCGCATTCGTAATGAGGTTCAGGAAGATCTGCCGGAGCGCATTCTGGTTGGCAGGGCAGGGGCCGATGTCCCCGAGCTCCGTCACCACGCGGACGTCGCTGTTCTGCAGATACTTGTTCATGAGGAGCAGCGTCTTCCGCAGCAGGTCATTGATATCGACGGTCTCGACCGTCGCGCCGGAGTCGCGCGAGAACTCGAGCAGACTGTTGATGATCGTCTGCACCCGGTCCATCTCTTCCTTGGCAATGCGCAGATCCTCGCGCACTTCGGCGTTGCCCCCGTCGACGATCTCGGCGAGGTCGTAGAGCGCGTTCATGATGATGGCGAGCGGGTTGCGGATCTCGTGGGCGATGCCGGCCGCGAGCTGACCGATGGCCGCCATCTTCTCGGACTGGATCAGCTGATCCTCGAGACGCTGGCGATCCGACATGTCGACGCAGATCTGCTGAATGAAGCGCTGCTCGCCGTACTCGATCAGGCCCGAGTTGACGAAGATCGGGATGACGGTCCCACTCCGGGTGCGATGGTGGAGATCATCGCGGTTGGCATTGCCCTTGGTGCGCGTTTCCTCCCACAGCGCGATCGCCGCCAGGCGCTCGTCGGCCGGGTGCAGGTCCCACGCCTTCATGCCCCGAAGCTCCTCGGACGGGTACTCGAGGCGCTGCTCGGCGACGAAGTTCGCGGCGAGCAGCGCCCCGGTATCCGAATCGATCTTGAAGATGGCGGCGGGGGCGCTGTCGATCGAGCGCCGGTACGTCGCCTCTTGTTCCCGGAGCTGCTCCTCGCGCGCCTCCACGAAGAAGTCGGTGATGTGCAGGATGCGCTCTTCGAACTCCTGGGCGAGAAGAGCGAGCAGCTCCTTGCGGCGGGGCTGGTCGTCGGCGTAGCGCCGGCGGATCGCGTTTCCCATGAGCTGAAACACCTTCATTTGCCCCGAGAGGAACCGCGACGCGGGGAACTTGGAGATGAATCCCTGCCGCGCGTGGCGGCGCAGGTAGACGTAGGTGTCGCAGTCCTCGGGGTCGGCGATGTGCTGGACCCAGCGCCGGAGGGCGATCTCGATGTCGTGCGACAAGTCCGCCCATTGCGCTTGCGGAATGCCAAAGGCAGGGCCGATATGACCGACCCATCCGGACACCACCTCCGGCATGGTTTCGTCGAGGGCCCGCGCCAGCTCGTCACGCAGTGCGCTCTTGGCGCGGGGGAACCGCAAGAGCGTGCACCCACGCATGTAGCGTTCGATGCGTCGGAGGTGCTCGGCCAGAGCGTCGTCGTGCCCGTCGGTGCCCATGCCATGGTGGCGAGACGATCGCCTGGGTCCGTCTAGCAACTCGGCTGGGCCCTGACCAGCTGGATCGGGCGCGCGTGCGTGCGGTGACGCCATCCTCTATAGGAGGAAAGGCGTGCCCAACGAGCGCGACCCCGCAACTCTCGGAGATGGCGAGCCTTGAAGCGTCTCGACGTGACGCCCCCCGATCCGGCGTCCGATCCGGGCGTGCAACTCATGTTGCGCGTCCGGGACGGTGATGCGGACGCCTTCCGGGAGCTGTTCGAAAAACACAGTCGGGCCATCGTGAACTTCGCCTACCACTTCGTCGGAAGCCGCCCGCGGGCGGAAGAGATCGCGCAGGACGTGTTTCTCCAGATCTATCGGGCCGCCCCGCGTTACGAGCCCACCGCGAAGTTCACCACCTGGCTCTACCGCATCGCCACCAACGCCTGCCTGAACGAGGTCCGCCGCCCCGAGCACCGGCACCCAAAGCGCTCGCTCGAGTATCAACCCGACGACGAACGGGAACGCGCCGAGATCGCCTATGCCGACCCGACCGCGATCCCCGGGGACAGCGCCTTGGCGGGTCGGCAACTCGAAGCTAAGATCAACGCCGTGCTCGACGATCTGCCTCCGAACCAGCGCGCCGCGCTGCTCATGAGCCGGGTCGACGGCATGTCCTATCTCGAGGTCGCCGAGGCGTTGGATACCACGGAGAGCGCGGTCAAGAGCCTCGTGTTCCGCGCCACCGCGACCATGCGCAAAGAGCTGGCGGAGTTCCTATGAGCGGGACCTGCGAAGCGATCGGCCCCGAGCTCGTGGCCTACCTCGATGGCGCCCTCGCCGACGACGAGCGCCGCCCGGTCGCGAGCCACGTTTCTACGTGCCTCGTGTGTCGCCGGGAGATCGAGCGCCTGACGACCGTCCAACGCTGGGTCGCGGAGCTGCCCGCCGTCGAGCCCAGCCGCGACTTCGCTGCGACGTTCTGGGAACGGATGGAAGCCGAGCCTGCCGTTGCCGAGCGCCCCGGGCGCCCGTCGCGGCCGCTGCGCTGGGTCGTGCCCGTGCTCGCAGCCGCCGCGGTTCTGGCGCTGGCCCTCCGATCGATGGTGCCTGAGACCGCCACGCCGGCTCCGACGGTTCCCGCCGCGCCGCGTGTTCCGGCCGTCGCCGCCGCCCCCAGGATCGAGCGCCCCCAGATCGCGGCGGTCCCGGCCGCGAAACCGGCACCCGCGCAGCTCGCGAACGTCGAGGATCTGAAGCCCGAAGATCTGCCGCCCGAGCTCCTCGACCATCCCGAGCTCTTCCTCCGGCTCCCCGTCGTCCGTCGCCTCGAGACGCTCGAGCACATCGACGCAGTCAAGCGCGAGCAGCAGTCCGAGGACGGTGCGGGGTGATTGGCTTCCGCGCTGCCGTGATCGCGATCGCCGTCGCCTCGATCGTCCCGTGGGCGACGGTCGGCGCGGCCGGTGAGCGCATCGCGCAGAACTGGGATCAGATGTCGCCGCAGGAACGCGGCGAGGCCTACCGCAACTATCAGCGCTTCCAGAAGCTCCCGACCGAGCAACGCGACAAGGTGGAGCGCAACTACGAGCGCTGGCAGCAGATGCCCCCGCAGGAGAAGGAGCGCATGCGCTCCAACTACCGCGAGTTCCGGGACATGCCGCCCGCGCAGCGCCGCGATCTGCAAGAGCGCTACGAACGCTCCAAACGCCCGCGCTGAGTACGAGCATCCCATCCACGTGGTGGTGGCTCGACGCGCGCGGGCTATACTCCCCCGATCGTGGAGCGTCGAACCGAGCGTTTTCGGCTGCAGCAAGAGTTCACGCCGCAAGGCGATCAGCCCGAGGCCATCCGGCAGCTGACAGCCGGGCTGCGCGACGGCATCGCGGCGCAGACGCTGCTCGGCGTCACCGGGTCGGGCAAGACCTTCACGATGGCGCACGTCATCGCCGAGCTGAACCGGCCGACGCTCGTGATGGCGCCCAACAAGACATTGGCGGCGCAGCTCTACCACGAGCTGCAGGCGCTCTTCCCCGACAACGCCGTTCGCTACTTCGTCAGCTACTACGACTATTACCAGCCGGAAGCGTACGTCCCGAGCACCGACACGTTCATCGAGAAGGACGCGTCGATCAACGACGAGATCGACAAGATGCGCCACTCGGCGACGAAGGCGCTGCTGGAGCGCACCGACGTCATCATCGTGGCCAGCGTCTCCTGCATCTACGGCCTCGGCTCCCCCACCGAGTATTTCGACAACTTGCTCTTCCTCGAGCGCGGGGCCGAGGCCGACCGCGACGCGATTCTCCGCAAGCTCGTCGACATCCAGTACGAGCGGAACGACATCGACTTCCACCGCGGTACGTTCCGCGTCCGGGGCGATGTGGTCGAGATCTTTCCCGCCTACGAAGAGACCCGGGCGCTGCGGGTCGAGTTCTTCGGCGACACGATCGAGGCCATCACCGAGATCGATCCGCTGCGCGGTAAGGCCGAGCGCGGGCTCGCGCGCGTCGCCATCTACCCTGCGAGCCACTACGTCACGGGCGCGCCGCGCCTGAAGATCGCGATCCAGTCGATCCGCGACGAGCTGCTGGCCCGGCTGATCGAGCTGCGGACCCAGAACAAGCTGCTCGAGCATCAGCGCCTGGAGCAGCGCACCATGTACGACCTCGAGATGCTCGAGGAGATGGGCTTCTGCCACGGCATCGAGAACTACTCGCGCCACCTCGACGGGCGCGCACCGGGCGATCCGCCGTCGACGCTGATCAGCTATTTCCCGAAGGACTTCCTGCTGATCGTCGACGAGAGCCACGTGACCGTGCCGCAGGTCGGCGGCATGTACCGTGGCGATCGAGCGCGCAAAGAGACCCTCGTCGATTTCGGCTTCCGCTTGCCGTCGGCGCTCGACAACCGGCCGCTCAATTTCCGCGAGTTCGAGGGCTGCGTCGGGCAAACCGTGTATGTCTCAGCGACGCCCGGCAACTACGAGCTCGAAAAGAGCTTGGGCGTGGTGGTGGAGCAGATCATCCGGCCGACCGGGCTCGTCGATCCGGAGATCGCGGTGCGGCCGGCGCGGGATCAGGTCGACGACCTGCTCGAAGAGATTCGCCGCCGCATCGAGGTCGACGAGCGCGTGCTCGTGACGACCCTCACGAAGAAGATGGCCGAAGACCTGACCGATTATTTCCAGGACGTCGGCATCAAGGTTCGCTACATCCACTCCGACGTGGAGACACTCGAGCGGGTCGAGATCATCCGCGACCTGCGCCGCGGCGTGTTCGACGTGCTGGTCGGTATCAATCTCCTGCGCGAGGGCCTCGACATCCCCGAGGTGTCACTGGTCGCGATTCTCGACGCCGACAAAGAGGGCTTTCTCCGCTCCGCGCGCTCGCTGGTCCAGACGATCGGGCGCGCCGCGCGTAACCTCCACGGCACCGTCATCATGTACGCCGACAGGATCACCGACTCGATGAAAAATGCGATGGACGAGACGGCGCGGCGCCGCACCATCCAGCGTGCCTACAACGAGGAGCACGGGATCGTGCCGCAGACGATCCGGAAGGCGATCGCCGGCCCGCTGGTCGCGATTGCCGACGCCGACTACCTCGAAGGCTCGGAGCTCCTCCCCGATCCTGACGAAGACTGGCCCGACGCCGGCGAGATTCCGGCGACGCTCGATCGCCTCAAGAAAGAGATGAAGCGCGCCGCCACCGCGCTCGAGTTCGAGCGCGCCGCCGAGCTGCGCGATCGCATCCACGCGCTGGAGCGCCACGCGCTCGGACTCAAAGAGGGATCTCGTGCCTGAGACCGAGCGCGACCCGCTCGACTCGACGGCCGACACGACCGCGCCGAATCCCACCGTCGAGCTGCGCGTCACGATGACGCCGCCGACCGACGACACCGACCTCGAAACCAAGCTGGCGACCCTGCCGACGCGCGCCGGCGTCTACCTGCTGCGCGATGCGCACGGCAAGGTCATCTACGTCGGCAAAGCCAAGAGCCTACGGAGCCGCGTGCGCTCGTATTTCCGGGGCGGCGACGGGCGCTCGCAGGTCGACTTCCTCGTCCACCGCGTGGCGACGTTCGAGACCCTCGTCACCGCCAACGAGAAAGAGGCCCTGATCCTCGAGAACAACCTCATCAAGCAGTACAAACCGCGCTACAACATCCGTCTCAAGGACGACAAGAGCTACGTCAGCGTCAAGATCGACGAGCACCACACCTGGCCGCGGCTCATCGTCACCCGCAAGCTGACCCGCGACGGCTCCCGCTATCTCGGACCGTTCTCCTCCGCCTGGTCGGTGCGCGAAACCCTCGACACCATCCGCAAGATCTTCCCGCTGCGGAACTGCAGTGACACCGTCTTCCGCAACCGCGCACGGCCCTGCATCGAGTACCAGATCAAGCGCTGCCCGGCGCCGTGCTGTCTCGAGATCGACCCGTCCGAGTACCTCCGGAACCTCGGGCAGACCGTCGACCTCCTCGAAGGACGGAATCAGCAACTGGTGCGCACGCTCACCACCCGCATGGAGGCCGCGTCGGAGGCACTGCGTTTCGAGGAGGCGGGGCGCCTCCGCGACCAGCTGCGCGCCATCGATACGACCGTGCAACGACAGCAAGCCGTCGCGCATTGGGGCCGCGACCAAGACGTGTTCGGGCTCTATCGCGAAGGGGGCTTCGTCGAGATCCAGGTGCTCTTCGTGCGCGCGGGCAAGCTCACCGGCAACCAGGCCTACACCTTCGACGACCTCGAGTTCTCCGATGACGAAGTCGTGGGCGCGGTACTGACCCAATTCTATCAAGGTGATCGCGCCATTCCCGACGGCATCGTCCTGCCCGTGACGCTCGAGGACGCCGACGTGCGCGCCGAGTATCTGAGCGAGCGCAAAGGCCGGCAGGTCGAGATCCTCTGCCCGCAACGCGGCGCCAGGCTGCGGCTCGTCGAGATGGCGGTCGAGAACGCGCGTCATAGCTACGCCGAGCGCCGGGACCAGGGCACCCAGCGTGAACGCATGCTGGAAGAGCTGCGGCAGCGGCTGCACCTGCGGAGCGCGCCGAAGCGCATCGAGTGCTTCGACATCTCGAACATCCAAGGCAATCAGACGGTCGCCTCGATGGTGACGTTCGACGAGGGCGCCCCGTGTCCGGCCCGCTATCGGCGCTACCGTATTCGTACCGTCGAGGGCAGCGACGACTTCGCGTCGATGTACGAAGTGCTCGAGCGCCGCTATCGCCGTGCCCAGGACGAGAACGACTTTCCCGATCTGCTGATGGTGGACGGCGGGAAGGGCCAGCTGAACGTCGCCGTCGAGGTCCTACGCACGCTCGAGATCGAGGGGGTCGACGTGATCGGCCTCGCCAAGATGCGAGTCGAGCGCGACGCGCGTGAGGCCGAGGTCGTGCGCTCCGAGGAACGCATCTTTATCCCGGGCCGCAAGAACCCCGTCGTTCTGCGGCGCAACTCGACGGCGCTGTTCCTCTTGCAGCGTGTCCGCGACGAGGCCCACCGCTTCGCGATCACGTACCATCGCGAGCTGCGACGCCGTGAACGGCTACGATCGGGGCTCGAGGACATCGCCGGCGTCGGACCCGAGCGTCGCCGCGTCCTGCTCCGCCACTTCGGCAGCCTGAAGCGCCTGCGCGCGGCGACGGAAATGGAGATCGCCGCGGTGCCCGGGATCTCGTCACGCTTGGCCGCGGAGATTCACAGCCGTCTCGCGGCCAGTGCCGGGGTGCCGGACGCGACCTCGCCGGATCCCGCGACGCCACCCGACGCGGACTGATCGCCCACCGCCGCTCGTTCCCTCGATGCCGCGCCCCCGCGGCCACACGCCGACGCCTCGCCGCCCGGTGGGAGACACTTCTGTTCGACGACGAGCCGCCGGTCGCGACGTTCATGTTGGTGCCGTTCGCGCTGGCGTTCCTGGCGGGCGGGATCAGCCACCCCGGCGCCATCGGCCCAGTCGTGTTGGTGGTGCTCGCTGCGGTCGCGGTCGCGCGGTGTCGATCGACACCCCTGCGAGCACGCGCGTCGGCTGCCGCGGCGGGCCTCGCGCTCGCGGCCCTGGCGGTGGCTTGCGCGCACGTCCCGCCACCGGCCAGCGACGTGACCCGCCTCGTCGGTTCCGGCACCACGGCGATCGAGGGCCGCGTCGTCCGCTCCGAGACGAACGGCGAACGCACCGCCTTGATCTTGGCCGTCGACGACGTGCGCCGCCGCGGTCGTACGGTGGAGGCGTCCGGGCTCGTGGGCCTCACGGTGGCGCACGCCCGCCGATCGTGGGTCGTCGGGACCCGTCTCCGTGCCGTCGGCCGACTCCGCCGCCCGCGCCTCTTCGGTAACCCCGGCGAATACGACTTCGTCGCGACGCTCGCCCGCCGTGGGGTGCACGCCACGATGTTCCTCTGGGACGACGAGCACATCGCAGGGCTCGGCATCCCGAGCGCGGGTCCCGCGACCAGGATCGTCGAAGGTATCCGGGCCGCCATGACCGAGCGCATCGCCGCGCACGCCGCCGAGCCCGCGCGCGGCTACCTCGCCGCCGTCCTACTGGGCGACCTGCAGAGCCTCGACCGCGCCACCCGCACGGCGCTGACGCGGACCGGCCTTGCGCACGTGGTCTCAGTTTCCGGGTTTCACATCGCCGTCGCCGCCGGGGCGTCGATCGTCGCCATCCGTTGGCTACTGGTCCGGCTCGGTGGACTCGCGCTGCGTATCAACGTGACGACCGTCGCCGCGCTCGCCGGCACGGTGCCCGTCGGGGTCTATGCCGCGCTCGCCGGGGGCAGTGTTCCGGCCGCGCGTTCCTTCCTCAGCTACGGCGTGCTGTTGGGCGCGCTGCTTTGCACGCGGCCGCCCGATGCGTTGCGTGCGCTCGCAGCGGCCGCCGTGATCCTCGCCGTCGCGACTCCCGACCTGGCGGCCGACGTCTCGTTCGAGCTGTCCTTCCTATCGGTGCTAGGGCTGATTCTCCTCGCGCGCCGGCGCCCGACCATCGTCGACTCGTCATGGGGGCGCCGCTACGTCGTCGATCCCGTACGCGTCAGTGTCGCGGCGACCATCGTCACCGCACCGCTCACCGCCTGGCACTTCCAACAGGTGTCGCTGATCGCGCCCCTCGCCAACCTCGTCGCACTTCCCCTGCTCGGTCCGGCCACGCTGCTCCCCGGTCTCGCCGCCATTCCCTTCGTCGCGGTCGTTCCGCCACTGGCCGATCTGCTGCTGACCGTGGCGGCCCACGCCGCCGATCTCGGGCTCCGCCTCGCCCGCACGCTCGGCGCGTACTCGTGGGCCGCCGTCGATACACCTACGCCGTCGCTCCTCGAGATCGCGCTTTGTTACGGCGTCCTTGCCGTCCTCTGGTTCCGTCCGCCGCGCACGCCTGCCGCGCTCGCGCTGCTCGCCCTCGTGAGCGTCGGCGACGTCGGCTACTGCACGTGGCAACGCTTCGGCGACCCGACCTTGCGCGTGACATTTCTTTCCGTGGGGCAGGGCGATGCGGCGGTCGTCGAAGCCCCGGGCGGCGCGGTGCTCGTGGTCGACGGCGGGGGTTTCGCCGGCGACTTCGATCCGGGCGAGCGCCTGATCGCACCGTTTCTCCATGCCCGGAAGATCCTCCGCGTCGACGCGCTCGCGCTCTCGCACCCGCAACTCGATCACTACGGCGGACTCGCGTATCTCGCCGAGCACTTCGCGCCTCGCGAGCACTGGTCGAACGGCACCCACGCGACGGCCGCGAGCTTCGCGCGGCTCGAGCGTGCGCTCGACGACGCCGGCGCCCGTCGAGTCACGCTGGCGGCGGGCGCGCGTCGCAACCTCGGACCCGAGGTCGTGGTGGAGGTCCTCCACCCGACCGCGACCGAGGGGCTCGATCCCAACGAGGCATCGCTGGTGTTCCGCCTCCGCTTCGGCACGACGGCGGTACTGTTCACCGGCGACGTCGAGCACGGCGCCGAGCGCGCGATGCTCGCCGACGCGGCCTCGCTCCGCAGTGACGTGCTCAAAGTGCCCCATCACGGGAGCGCTACGTCGACGACGGCCGGGTGGCTCGCCGCCGTCGCGCCGCGCATCGCCGTCATCTCGAGCGGGCGCGACAACCGGTTCGGCTTTCCGGCGCCCGCGGTGGTGCACCGCCTGCGTGCCGCCGGCGCTTCCGTATGGAACACCGCCGAGCAGGGTGCGATCCGCATCGTGTCCGATGGTCGACGCGTCGAGGTCGCCGCGCTCGGCGCGTCGACACGGCGAATGCGATTTGTATTCCCAACATCGCTTTGGTAGCTGTGCTCGCTTCACGAAAGTGGCTCGATGAAAACACTCAATGGCGTCAAGGGGTTCCATGACGTCGTGCCCCCGCAGAGCGAACGCTTCACAGACCTCGAACAGCGATTGCGCGCGGTGCTCGCGGCGTACAATTTCGGTGAGATCCGCACGCCCATCGCCGAGCGCACCGAGCTCTTCGCGCGCTCGCTCGGCGAGACGACCGACATCGTCGAAAAGGAGATGTACAGCTTCGACGATCGCGACGGCACGTCGCTGACGCTCCGCCCCGAAGGCACCGCCTCGGTCGTGCGCGCCGCGCTCGAAGCCGGCCTCGCGCAACGCGACCAGGTCGCCAAGCTCTACTACCTCGGCCCGATGTTTCGTCGTGAGCGTCCCCAGAAGGGCCGCACGCGCCAGTTTCATCAATTCGGCGCCGAGCTGATCGGCCGCGATGATCCGCTCGCCGACGCGGAAGTCGTAATGCTCCTAGCCGACTGCCTCGACGCCGCCGGTCTGAAAGAACGCGACCTCATCATCAATTCGCTCGGCGACGAGGCCTGCCGCCCGGCGTACCGGGCCGCGCTCACCGCCTACGGCCGCGCCCACTTCGACGAGCTCTGCGCCAACTGCCGGCAGCGCCTCGATCGGAATCCGCTGCGCCTGCTCGATTGCAAAGAAGAGAGCTGTCGCCGCGTCATGGCGGACGCACCGCTCGTGACCGACCACCTGTGCGAGCCGTGCCGCGCGCACTTCGCGCAAGTCGAACGCTTGCTGCAAGCCGCCGACGTGACGTATCGCGTGAATCCGCGCCTGGTGCGCGGGCTCGACTACTACGTCCGCACCGCGTTCGAGGTCGTCGCCGGCAATCTCGGCGCGCAAAACGCCGTCGGCGGCGGCGGTCGCTACGACGGCCTCGTCGCCGCGCTCGGCGGACCGCCGCTCGCGGGCATCGGCTTCGCGATCGGACTGGAACGCCTGCTCATGGCGACCGACGATCTGAGCGCCGCGTCGAACCCCGAGGTCGACGTGATTCCGCTCACCGACGAGGCCGCGCCCGCGGCCGTGCGTCTCACGCGCCGTCTGCGCGCCCGCGGCATGCGCTGCGAGCTCGAGGCCGCCGGGCGCAGCGTCAAGAGCGCGATGCGCCGTGCCGACAAGCTCGCCGCCCGCTTCGTCGTTCTGATCGGCGACGACGAGCTGCGGGCGGGACGCGCAACCGTTCGCGACATGCATCACAAAGCCGATCACCGCTTGGCGCTCGCAGTCGACGACCCCGGCTCCGCCCTGGTCGAAACGCTGCGCGCGCTCGCGGCCGCAGGAGGACAAGGTGCCTGAAGGACTCGCCGCGCTCGGCGACTGGGAACGCAGCGACTACACCGGGAACCTCCGCGCGGAGGATGCCGGCCGTACCGTTACGGTCATGGGCTGGGTGCATGGTCGTCGCGACCACGGCGGCGTCATCTTCATCGATCTCCGCGATCGCACCGGGATCGTGCAGGTCGTGCTCGATCCCGAGCGCAGCGCCGCCGCTCACGAGGCGGCGTCGGGCGTCCGCCTCGAGTACGTGATCGCCGTGCAGGGCACGATCGTGCCGCGCTCGGCCGCGACGGTGAATCCCGAGATGCCCACCGGCACCATCGAGATCGTCGGCAGCGCGCTGAAGGTGTTGAACACGGCTCGCCCGAGCCCGTTCCCCGTCGACGACGCGATCGACACGGCCGAGTCCGTTCGGTTGCGCTATCGCTACATCGATCTCCGCCGGCCCCGCATGTTCAAGAATCTCTGGCTGCGCCATCGGATGGCGGCCCGCGCGCGCAATTATTTGAACACCAACGGTTTCATCGAAGTCGAGACCCCGATGCTGACGCGCAGCACGCCAGAAGGCGCGCGCGACTACCTCGTGCCGAGCCGGGTGAATCTCGGAACGTTCTTCGCGCTCCCGCAGTCACCGCAGCTCTTCAAGCAGATCCTCATGGTCGCGGGCGTCGATCGCTACTATCAAATTGCGCGCTGCTTCCGCGACGAAGATCTGCGCGCCGATCGGCAGCCCGAGTTCACACAGATCGATCTCGAGATGTCGTTCCTCGCGCGCCCGGCGATCTTTCGCTTGATGGAAGGCCTGGTCGAAGAGCTCTTCGCCGAGGCCGAGGTCCCGATGCCGGCAGGGCCATTGCCGGTGCTGAGCTACGCGGAAGCGATGAGCCGCTACGGATGCGACCGTCCCGACACGCGCTTCGGCCTCGAGCTGATCGACTGCGCGCCGGTATTCGCCGGGTCCGGGTTCAAGGTATTCGCCGATACGCTCGCCAGGAAGGGCACTATCAAGGCGATCGTCGTTCCCGACGGCTCGAGCCTGTCGCGCAAAGATCTCGACGATCTCACCGAGTTCGTCGCGATCTACGGCGCGAAGGGTCTCGCCTGGATCCGCATCGGCGACGACGGCTGGACGTCCCCAATCGTGAAGTTCCTCTCCGACGACGAGCGCCAGCGCCTGACGGTGGCGGCCCAGCTCGTACCCGGCAACGTGATCATGTTCGTCGCCGACAAGCCGCGGGTCGTGCACGACGCACTGGCGGCGCTCCGGATTCGTCTCGCCGGCAAGCTCGGCCTGATCGACCCGCAGCAGAAAAACCTGGTCTGGGTCACCGACTTTCCGCTCTTCGACTACGACGAGGAGGCGAAACGGCACGTCGCGATCCACCATCCGTTCACGGCGCCGGTCGAGGAAGACCTCGAGCGCTTGGAAACCACCCCGATGGACATCCGCGCCCAAGCCTACGACCTCGTGCTGAACGGTACGGAGATCGGCGGTGGCAGCATCCGGATCCATCAATCGACGGTGCAGGAGCGCGTCTTCGCCGTGCTCGGGATCGATGCCGACGAGGCGCAAGCCAAGTTCGGCTTCCTCCTGGAAGCGCTCGCCTCCGGCGCGCCACCGCACGGCGGGTTGGCGTTCGGCTTCGATCGCTTGGTGATGTTGCTCGCCGGGGAGGAGTCGATCCGGGAAGTGATCGCGTTCCCGAAAACGCAGAAGGCCGTGGATCTGATGACGGAAGCGCCGAGCACCGTCGACGGACGCCAGCTGCGCGACCTCGGCATCAAGCTCGACCGCTGAGCAGGAGCCGACGATGAAGCGACGGGTAGGGCAGGTGGGGATGGTCTACGGCGTCGCGATCGCGATCGCCGCGGCGTTGGTGCTGGCGGGCTGCAGCACGTTGCCCTCGAACGTCGCGACGCGACCGCTATCGCCGGTCGCAGCCGGCTCGATTCGACGCATCGCGGTCCTGCCGTTCACGACGTCCGGTCTCGCGCCGGCCGGCGCAACGGAACCCGGCAGCGAGCCCCTCTCAGAGCCGCCGGGGGACACTGTGACACGCGCGGTCCTGACGGCGATGCGCGACCAGCCCGATTGGCAGATCATCGACGAGCTGACCGTCGGCGAGGGGCTGCGCCAACTCTATGGCGAGGTGCGCGCACCGACCGCCGCCGAGGCCCAAGCGGTCGCCCAGGTGCTGCGCGCCGATGCGGTGCTGCGCGGCGACCTGCGCGTGTTCGAGGACCGCATCGGCAGCGAGTTTGCGGCAAAGACGCCGGCCCACGTCGAGTTCGGTGTCGAGCTGCTCCGCGCCGACGGTGTCGCCGTCTGGCAAGGCGAGTACGCCGAGCAGCAACAATCGCTGTCCGAGAATCTCTGGAATCTGCCGGGATTCGTTCGCGCCGGCGGCACGTGGGTTCGGGCCCGCGAGCTCGCGGAGCTCGGCGCCGCCCAGATCGTGGGCCGCCTCCATACGGCGCTCTACGGTGCGGCGCCCGCGAAGAAGTCGAGCAAGAAAAAACCCTCGCCTTGATCGGCGCTCGCTCGCGTCAGTCCGCGAGCGGAAGCCCGAAGGCCGCGGCGACCCCGGGGTGCCAGACCGCCCCGTCCGCGACGTTGACGCCACGACGGAGATTCGGATCGGCCGCGACCGCGGCGGCGAAGCCGTGGTCCGCGAGCGCCAGCGCGTACGACAGCGTCGTGTTCGTGAGCGCGTGCGTCGCCGTGTTGGGGACGGCGCCCGGCATGTTCGTCACACAATAATGCACGATCCCTTCGTCGACGTAGATCGGGTCGTGATGCGACGTCGGACGCGACGTCTCCGCGCAACCGCCCTGGTCGATCGAGACGTCGACGAAGGCCGACCCGGGCCGCATGCTCCGCAAGAGCCCGCGCGTGAGGAGCTTCGGCGCCTTCGCACCCGGGATCAGCACCGTGCCGATGACAAGATCCGCCCGCACGACCTCCTCCTCGATGTTGGCTCGATTGGACATCACGGTCGTGACGTGACCGCCGAGAATGTCGTGCACGTAGCGCAGGCGAGTGGGATTGATGTCGAGAATGCTGACCCGTGCGCCGAGACCGACCGCCGCCTGACAGGCGCTCGCGCCGGCGATACCGGCACCGAGGATCACGACCTTGCCCGGCCGCACACCCGCGACCCCCGACAGCAGGACGCCACGACCACCGTTCGTCGCTTCGAGACACCACGCCCCGACTTGGATCGAGAGCCGTCCCGCGACCTCGCTCATCGGGGCGAGCAACGGCAACGTGCCGTCGTCGAGCTGAATGGTCTCGTACCCGATGGCACGCACCCCGCGCTCGAGCAGTGTGCGGGTGAGCGTCTCGTGCGCGGCGAGGTGCAGATACGTGAAGACGATCAGGTCCGGCCGGAGGTACGCGAACTCGGGCGCCAGCGGCTCCTTCACCTTCACGATGAGCTCGGCATCGGCCCACACACCGGCGGCGTCGGCGAGCGTCGCGCCCGCGGCGTCGTAGTCGGCGTCGGGGAGGCTGCTGGCAGCGCCGGCACCGCGCTCGACCGTCACCGTATGACCGTGGGAGACGAGCGCTGCGACCCCGCTCGGGGTCATGGCGACGCGTCGTTCTTCCGACGTGATCTCGCGCGGAACGCCGACTCGCATGGCGAGATTCTATGTGCGATCCGCGCCTTTACAAACCCGCCGACGCGTATATACACGTGCGCGTCGCAGGGGCGCGCGAGCGCGGGCCGCGCGGATCCGCGAGAGGTCACGAGCCTCTTGCCGTGCCGGCGGAACGGCACGCCGCGGCTACGGAGACCCATGAGCACGATCCTCGACGGCAAGGCAGTGGCGCAGGCGGTGCGGGCAGAAGCGGCCCGTGACGTGGAGACGCTGCGCACGCGCGGGATCGTTCCCGGGCTCGCCACCGTGCTCGTCGGCGAGGATCCCGCTTCGCGCGTCTACGTCGGCTCGAAGGAACGTGCCTGCGTCGAGATCGGGATGCGGTCCGTCGGACAGCGTCTCCCCGCCGAGACGACGACGGCTGCCGTCATGGCGCTCGTCGAGGAGCTGAACACCCGTGCCGATGTGCACGGCATCCTCGTGCAACTGCCGCTGCCCGACGGCGTCGACACCGATGCCGTCATCCAACGCATCACCCCCGCGAAGGACGTCGACGGTCTCACCGCCGTCAGCCAAGGTCGACTGCTCGCGGGCGTACGGGGCCTCCGCCCCTGCACGCCGCTCGGCATCATGCGGCTGCTGCGCGAGACCGGCGTCGATCTACGCGGAGCCCGTGCGGTCGTCCTCGGGCGCAGCCTGCTCGTCGGCAAGCCGGTTGCCATGCTCTTGCTGGAGCAGCATGCCACCGTAACGATGTGCCACTCGCGCACCCGCGATCTGGCCGCCACCGTCCGGAGCGCGGACATCGTCGTGGCGGCCATCGGCCAGCCCGAGATGATTCGCGGCGACTGGATCAAAGAAGGAGCCATCGTGATCGACGTAGGGATCAATCGGATCGCGAGCGGTCGCCTCGTCGGCGACGTGGAGTTCGTGGCAGCGCGCGAGCGCGCCGCCTGGATCACGCCCGTGCCGGGGGGCGTCGGTCCCATGACCGTCGCCATGCTGCTCACCAACACGGTGACCGCAGCAGCCCGCACCCTCGAGGAAGCCGCGTGAGCGAGTCCCACGGGGGAACGTGGCAACGCACGCCGCTCTACGAGGAGCACCGCGCGCTCGGCGCGAAGCTCGTGGAGTTCGGCGGCTGGGAGATGCCGGTTTCTTACCGCGGCATCATGGAAGAGCATCGCGCCGTGCGCACCGCGGCCGGACTCTTCGACGTCAGCCACATGGGCGAAATCGAGGTGCTCGGCCCGCATGCCGGTGCCACCTGTCAGCGGCTCACCTGCAACGACGTCCGGAAGCTCGCCAACGGCCACGTCCAGTACACGCTGCTCTGCCGCGAGGACGGCGGCGTCGTCGACGACGTGACGCTCTACCGCGTGAACGAGCAGCGCTACTTCTTCTGCGTCAACGCCTCGAACATCGCTAAGGACCTGGCGTGGATCCAGGAGAACGCGGGCGCCGCCACCATCGTCGATCGCAGCGCCGTCACGGCATTGATTGCCTTGCAGGGTCCGGCGGCGGTGCGCATTCTCGAGCGCCTGACGCCGCTCACCATGAGCGCCCTCAAAAGCTTTCGCTTCGCGCGCGCCGAAGTGGCCGGCCTGCCAGCCTTCATTTCGCGGACCGGCTATACGGGCGAAGACGGCTTCGAGATCTACGTCGATGCGCCACACGCGGTCGCCGTTTGGGCGGCACTCATGGCCGCCGGAGCCGACGACGGTCTCGAGCCGATCGGGCTCGGGGCGCGCGACACGCTCCGCCTCGAGGCCGCCTTGCCGCTGTACGGCCACGAGCTCGACGATCAGACCTCACCGCTCGCAGCGGGTCTCACGCGCTTCGTGAAGCTCGACGGCGAGGATTTCCTCGGTCGCAGCTACTTGCTGCACGAGCAGGAGCAGGGCGCGCCACGCCGGCTCGTCGGGCTCAAGATGCGCGGCTCCGGTATCGCGCGCCAGGGTTATCCCGTCGTCTTCGAGGGAGCGACGGTCGGCATCGTGACGAGCGGCACGCACTCGCCGACACTCGGTGAGGCGGTCGCGCTCGCGTACGTGAGCGCACCGTTGGCGACGCTCGGCACGCTTCTCGCCATCCAAGTGCGTGGCCGCGCGGTTCCCGCCGAGGTCATTCCGACGCCGTTCTACCGGCGCGCGCGCCCAGCACCGGCCGCCGTTCCCGTCCCGGAAGCGCTGCCCACGAGCGGCGCCGACGACGAACTCACCGAAGAAGTCACCACTGACCCCGTGGCGCCGATCGAGCTCACGGTTCCCGTGGACGAGGCCGATACAGATCCCGAGACCGACGACGTGCCACCCGCGGCCCCAGAAGGAGAGAGCTGATGCAGGTTCCGGAAACCCTCCGCTACTCGGAAGAGCACGAATGGGTGCTGATCACCGACGGCGTCGCCACGATCGGCATTACCGACCACGCGCAAGAGGAGCTCGGCGACATCGTGTTCGTCGAGCTGCCCGCGCTCGGAGCCGTGCTGACCAAGACCGCCACGCTCGGTGTCGTCGAGTCGGTGAAAGCCGTGAGCGACGTGTATGCGCCGATCGGCGGCACCGTGACCACGGTCAACGAGCGCCTCACCAGCAACCCCGAGATCATCAACGAGGATCCCTACGGCGAAGGGTGGATGGTGAAAGTGTCCGTCACCGACACCATCGAAGTGGACGGACTCATGACGGCGGCGCAGTATCGCGAGTTCGTCGCGCAGGAGAAGGCGTAAGACGCGCATGCGATACACTCCCCACACCCCGGCCGAGATCGAGACCATGCTCGCGGCCATCGGCGCCCCGACGCTCGCCGCGCTCGTCGAGCACGTTCCCGCGGCGCTCCGCGATACCGCGGGCCTCGACATGCCCGCTGGGCTCGACGAGCGCGCCATGCGGCACGAGCTCACCCTCCTCGCCAACCGCAATCGCACGGACGGCGTCGCGTTCCTCGGCGCAGGCGCCTATCCCCACTTCATTCCGGCGGCGGTCGAGCAATTGGCGGGACGCTCCGAGTTCGCGACCGCGTACACGCCGTACCAGCCGGAAGTGAGCCAGGGCACGCTGCAGGCGTCGTTCGAGTTCCAGTCCGCGATCGCGGCGCTCCTCGGCATGGAGGTCGCCAACGCCGGAATGTACGACGGTGCCACCGCAACAGCCGAAGCCGTCCTCATGTCGCAACGCCTGAAGCCGGGCCGGCCGCTCGTGCTCGTCGCACGCGCCCTCCACCCGCAGTATCGCCAGGTCATCAGCACGTATCTCGCGGGCATCAAGGACGTCGAGATCGTCGAGGTTCCTTTCGCACCCGACGGGACGACGCCGTTGCCGTCGGCGGACCTCCTGCGCCGCGCCTCGTGCCTCGTTCTCGGCTATCCGAACGCGTTCGGCGTCGTGGAAGATCTGACCCGCGCCGCCGCCGGCGCCCACGCCGAGGAGTGTCTCCTCATCAGCGCGACGAGCGAGTCGCTGGCCCTCGCGCTGCTGAAGACGCCTGGCGCGTGCGACGCCGACATCGCGGTGGCCGAAGGGCAGAGCCTCGGGCTCGCCCTCGGGTACGGGGGCCCTGGCCTCGGTCTCTTCACCAGCCGCGACCGCTTCGTGCGGAACCTGCCGGGCCGCCTCGTCGGCGAGACCGTCGACGTCCACGGCCGGCGCGGCTACGTGCTGACCCTCGCGACGCGCGAGCAACACATCCGCCGCGAGCGCGCGACGTCCAACATCTGTACCAACCAAGGGCTCTGCGCGATTCAGGTCGTCGTCTATCTGTCGCTGCTTGGACGGCACGGGCTCGCGAGCCTCGCGGAACGCAATCTCCGCGGCGCGCACGCGCTCGCCGAGCGCTTGAGCGGCATCGGCACCGTGCACTTCGCGGGGCCGTACTTCAACGAGTTCGTGCTGGCCATTCCCGGCGCGCGCCGCCGCTGGCAACACGCGGTCGCGGAAGGCGTCATCGCGGGCCTGCCGCTCGGCGACTGGTATCCCGAGCTCGAGGACACCCTGCTCATCTGTGCAACCGAGCTCCATGACAGCGCCGCGATGGACCGCCTGGTCGCCGTGCTCGACGCGCCGCAAGCATCCGCCGAGCCGAAACGCCGCGGGAGCCGCTCGTGAGCACCACCCCGTACGGTGTGCTGCGCCCCGGCGTGTTGCCGGAGCCGCTCATCTTCGAACGCGGAACCCCGGGCCGCACCGGCGCCACCTGCGACCCGAACGAGGTGCCAGGACCTTCTTCGACCGACGTCATTCCGGCCGCGCTGCGGCGTGACGACGGGCTCGCCGGCCTGCCGGAGGTGAGCGAGCTCGACGTCGTTCGTCACTTCACGCGCCTGTCGCAATGGAATCTGAGCGCCGCCACCACGCTGTACCCGCTCGGCTCCTGCACGATGAAGTACAATCCGATGGCGAACGAGGCGGTCGCCCGCATGCCGGGGTTCGCGGCGCTGCACCCGCTCGTGCCCGACGCCTGGGCCCAGGGCACGCTCGAGCTCATGTGGCAGCTCGCCGATTTTCTGCGCGCGATCAGCGGCCTGCCGGGCATCAGCCTCCAGCCGGCCGCCGGTGCCCATGGGGAGCTCACCGGGATCAAGATGGTGCGCGCGTACCACAACGATCGCGGCAATCCGCGGAAGCGCGTCCTCATTCCGACGAGCGCGCACGGCACCAATCCGGCGAGCGCGGCGCTCTGCGGTTACGGCGTCACGGAAGTCCCCGCGAACGATGCGGGCATCCTGGAAGTGGATACCGTCCGGCGCCTCCTCGACACCGACGTCGCCGCGATGATGGTGACGAACCCCAACACGATCGGCGTGTTCGAGCGCAACATCCAAGCCATCGCCGAAGCCGTCCACGAGGCGGGGGCGCTGCTCTATTGTGACGGCGCGAACATGAACGCGCTCATGGGCGTCGCGAAGCCGGGCGACATGGGCGCCGATGTTCTCCAGTTCAACTTACACAAGACGTTCTCCACCCCGCACGGCGGTGGTGGTCCGGGTGCAGGGCCGGTCGCGGTCTCGGAGCGCCTCGAAGCGTATCTCCCGACCCCGCGCATCGTCCGCGACGCCAACGGCTATCGCTGGAGCGAGGACTTCCCGAAGGCCATCGGCCGCGTGCGCTCGTTCCACGGCAACGTCGGGATGCTCGTTCGCGCGTACGCCTACATGCGCACGCTCGGCGCCGAGGGCTTGACCGACGTGACCGCCATGGCCGTGCTCAACGCCAACTACGTCCGTGCGCGGCTGGCCGGCACATTGCCGCTCGCCTACGACACGCCGTCGCTCCATGAGTGCGTCTTCAACGATCGCGATCTCGAGAAGACCGGCGTCCATACGCTCGACCTCGCGAAGCGCCTGCTCGACTACGGGTTTTACGCGCCGACCATCTACTTCCCGTTGGTCGTTCCCGGCGCGATCATGATCGAGCCGACCGAAACCGAGAGCAAGCAAACGCTCGACGAGTTCATCGGCGCGATCGAAAACATCGTGGGCGAAGCCCGCGATACCCCCGACGTGGTCAAAGAGGCGCCGCACAACACCTTCATCGGCCGGCTCGACGAGACCAGGGCCGCGCGTCGCCCCGTGTTGCGCTGGCGTCCGAGCGAGGATTCAAAACCGGACGCGTGATCGCGCGATCGGCTGCTACAGCAGCCCGACGCTGAGCCGGCTCTCGATGCGCCCCGACCCACCACCGGGGGACGGTTGGTAGGCCCGGAGCTGCGCCTGGAACACGAACTCGAAGTCGCCGTTAGCATTGGCGGCCGCTTTCGGTGGGTTGTTGTCGAAGGCGGCGGTGTTGAGCGCATCGGAAAGTGTGTCGTCCATGTTCGCGCTCCCGGACTGACCCTCGATCTGCACCGACTTGAGCTTCCCGCTCGGGTCGAGGATCGCGCGCATCTGGACGGGGTGATTCGCGCTCAGGATCTGCTGCAGCTCGAGCCGTCGTTGACGGATGATGAGGTGCTGGAACACGCGCTCGCCGACGCGACGCACGAACGGCGAGAACACGTTCGCCTTCGTGTTGAGGAGGGTCACGCTTCCGCGCTGGATGTCGGGGAGGTTGTCGAGCGTGCCCCGGCCGCCGGGCAGGCTCCATTCGGGCGTCACGGGCGGGACGGCGAGCGCGAGCTTGCGCCGTCCGTTGCCGGCCTCCGCGCTTTCCTCGGCCGTCTCGGCTGTCGCGCGTTGCGCGCGCACCAGCTCGCCCGGCTTCGCGAAGAGATCGTCGAAGGCGGGCGCACGTTTGGGCTCGGGCGGCGCGGGCTTCAGCGGTGGCGCGGGCTTCGCCGCCGTCTGCTTCGGTTGACGCGCCGGCGGCGGACGATCGGGCGCAACCGGGCGCGGTTGCGGCGCCGCCTTCGGAGCCGGTGCGGCTTCGGGGCCGGGGTTCGGGACACCCGGGTTGACCGTCTCGTGCTCGACCTCGTTGTCACGATCGCTCTCGAAATGCGGGTTCTCGGGCGCGCGATCGTTGATCTGATCCGGCGGTGCCACCATCTGGCGCGGCGCGGGGGCGGCTGGTGGCTTCGGTTGCTCCGGCGGCAACAACGCGACCTCCAGCGGTGGCTCGAAGACGGGCCGCGCGTCACCCGAGGGCAACGGCAGCAGCAGGAACGCGAGGAGGTGCAGCAACGCCGAGACGGCGATCGCGAGCGCTAGTGGCCGGCGGCCGCTCGGAGCGTTCATCGAGGCGCGGATTCTATTCGGCGCGGAGACGCAGTCGCAACTCGCATGGGGCGCTACGTCCTCGCAGATCCCGTCGAAACGGCAAACCCTATTGCGCGCCTCCGAACGGTTCTCCTATAGTCGCGCGAGCGCAGCTCGCGCCCGCGGAGAATCGCATGTTCGGTTTCGGGATGGGAGAGATGTTGGTGATCCTGGTGATCGTTTTGATCATCTTCGGGGCCGGCCGTCTGCCCGAGCTCGGTGAGGGGCTCGGCAAGGGTATCCGAAACTTCCGCAAGGCCACCAGCGAGCCCGACTCGATCGACGTCACCCCACCGAACCCGGCAAGCCCGGGCGGAGCGGCGGAGTCGAAGCCCGACGCGTCGGGCGGACGCTCAACACCCGCGAGCTGAACTCGCGAAGCTCCCGCGGCGGCTCGAGAAAGACGATCAGAAACGGGGTCGTCTCGCCGGGCGCGAGGGCAATGACCGGATCGAGACGTTGGAGGAGGGCGATCTCCGCTTCCGACAGATCCGTGAGCGTCGTCCGATTGCCGGTCACCACGACCTTCTGATCGAGCTCGCCGCCGCCAAGCCCGTAGAGCGCACCCGCCACCTCGATGCGCTCGATCGTCATGGGCGAGTTGTTGCGCGCGTCACCCGAGATCACGAAGACGCGGCGCGCGTTCCGCAGCCGCTGGAAGCGACCCTGGACGTTCTTGAGCTCGACCTTGGTCGTGAGATTCCGATCATGGGCAAAGCCGGCGCCCGCGATTGGGAGCTTCGACAGCCAGGCCGACGTCTGCTCCGGCGCCACCCGGACGACGAGGGCGAGCGCGGCGAATCCGGACACCGCGACGCCGAGCGCGCGGATGATGGTACTGAACCCGGCGGGAACCTTCATCGTCTCCTCCACCCGTACGACCCGCCGCGTGTCTTTTGCCGCAGGCGGATGCTCGTCGCTCAGCTCGTCGACATCGTCCTCATCTTCGTCGGCCTCTTCGTGGCCGTCTTCGTCCTCGTCTTCCCCGTGGAGTGCGTCGGAGCCATCGTCGGGGTCGTCGAGCGCGAGCTCACGGTCTGCGGCCGGCTCGGCAAGCACGTCGCTGCCGAGCTCGTGCGTCGGCTCGTGATGCTCGGCGAGGCCGTCGGTGGCGAGGTCGTCGTCGATGCCGAGCTCGTGCTCCTGATCGTGGTCGTCGCCGACGGATGCGTCCTCGGTTTCGTCCTCATCCTCGTCGTCAGTGACCGCCGCTGCGGCACCGGCGAGCAGACCCGCGGGAGCCACGATGGCGGTCTCCTCGGCCTCGAGCGAGCTACCAACGATGCGGGCCCCCGCCGACGCCAACGCGGGGGCAGGCGCCAACGCAGCCGCGCGCTCGATGACGGGCGGCGGCTCGGGAGCGGCGGGCGGGTCCGCAACCATCAGCTCCGCCGACTGCCGTTCGGGAAAGATGAACTCCATCGTGTCCGGCGCGACCGCGGCCGCGGCACGCCGCTCGGATGGTGCCGACTCAGTCGGTGGCGTCGCGCCGGGGAACTGCCGGAAGAGGTGATGACAGCGCCCGCATTTGAAGAGTGGATTCTCGACCGGCGAAGCCGCGGCGACGCGCCAACGCGTCGAGCAACGCGGACATTGCATCATCATGTGAGCACCTTCCACCGCCGCCACCCAGTTCGCCCGCCAGGGCGCCTTCCCTCAGCTCACCAGCCACCTGTCCGAACCCACCGCGAGTGCGAAAGGGGGGACTTGAACCCCCACGAGTTTTACCCCACAGGATCCTGAATCCTGCGCGTCTGCCAGTTCCGCCACTTTCGCGTGGGACGACGATTGCTAAGTGAAGGAATACGCGGCGCGCGTCAAGTCTGAGGCCCGTACGTGTCGAAGGGCAGCGATTCTGTCCTCCTCTAAGCGGCCAGCGATTCTGTCCTCCCCCCAAGGGGTGAGCATGCAGGGGGATGGATCTGATGAGCGAGCACCAGTGGAAGCGATCGGATGCGA
>Ga0163144_10003477_pt1 | contig 35838 bp, 52 predicted proteins | sample OliLak19BULKMAT1_FD_123175 | JGI IMG/M metagenome (GOLD analysis project Ga0163144, IMG submission 123175) | Freshwater microbial mat bacterial communities from Lake Vanda, McMurdo Dry Valleys, Antarctica - Oligotrophic Lake LV.19.BULKMAT1 | ecosystem: Environmental > Aquatic > Freshwater >...
ACGCCTAATGGTAGCAACGTTTAATCCACAGAAACGTGGAGTTTGCACTGTTGTTAAGACAATGACTCCAAAAAAGCCAAACTCAGCATTGCGGAAGGTTGCTCGTGTCCGTCTTTCAAACAAGAAAGAGGTAACTGCATATATTGGTGGAATTGGCCACTCTTTGGCTGAACATTCGATCGTGATGATTCGTGGTGGACGTGTTAAAGATCTTCCAGGTGTTAAATATCATATTGTAAGAGGTAAGCTTGATGCTGCTGGAGTTGCAAAACGTCAACAGGGTCGTTCAAAATATGGCGCTAAAAAAGGCGCAGGAGCAGTAGCTGCAAAGGGCGCAGCGAAGAAGTAATATGGAAGTATTGAATGAAGACTCAAATCCAGAGGATTTTAATAATACTCGACCGTATATAATTGGTAAAGATACTGAATTGACTTATGGACAGGAACCTAAAGTTGTTCCTAAGGCTTTTTTTGATATTGTTAGTTGGGAAGATTCTCGTCCAATAGACCTATCTTCTGTAAATTAAATTTGTAAAGGAAATTTTTATGGCACGCGGTGGAAAAATTAGAAAAAGAGTATTGTTGAGTGATCCAATTTACAATTCAAGACTTGTTACACGTCTTATCAATCGTGTTATGCATGACGGGAAAAAAAGTGTTGCTGAAGGATTGGTTTATGATGCATTCAAAAAATTAACTGATATGGGTAAAGATCCTATGGTTGTTTTTGAAGCTGCAATCAGAAATGTAGGGCCTCGAATGGAAGTTCGTGCACGTAGAGTCGGTGGAGCTGCTTATCAGGTTCCTATGGAAGTCCGTGGTGACCGCCGTGAAGCTTTGGCTATTCGCTGGATACTTTTGGCCGCTGAATCGAGATCTAATCGTGAATTTAAATCATTTGCTGAAAAGCTTGTTGCTGAATTTCTTGACGCTGCAAACAATGTTGGCTCTGCTATTCAAAAGCGCGATAATACTTTGAAGATGGCTGATGCTAATAAAGCGTTTGCGCATTTCAGATGGTAAATTGGGAATAAATTTGTATGTCTGATGCTGAAAAACTAATTACTCCAAGAGATCTGGAAAAAGATATAGAGGAGATAGCTTACGTCGACTGCCTTCCGATGTTAGAGATTCAATTAAAACACATGGGAAAGTGGGTGCAACAACAGGTAGTGGCTATCATTTGCCAGATGAAGATTATGATCCCGGAGTTGAGATAAAGAAGAGATAGACAGTAAAATTGAATGTGTCTATGATAGAAGGTCAAGTATATATCAAGAAGAACTTGCTATTTAATTACTCCTAGATATTTTTAAACTTATATTTGCTATTATTAATTTGATGCGTGAAGGTGAGATTTTAGCGCGGTTAACTGAACTATCAAGACTTCAAATTATAGAATACTTGGAAACTGGTAAGGTAGATTCTGGAATAGATAAGGCGATTCGTAGATTGTACGACGAAGGAGAGTCGCTAGGAATCTATTTACGTGAATTAACTTATGCGGATTCTTTTGGTATATATCTAGAAAATGAAATAAAAAATCAAACTAATTAATCTCATTATTATATAGATAAAATTTAAAGTAATATTGATGAAATTATTTAATTGAGTGCTTAAGAGTTGAAATCTTATTCTATTGCTTAATGTTATTGGTTTTGGTATTATCAGTTTGGGTTTTCGAATTCGATAGGTTTCTATTTAGAAGAAAATGATTTCGACGCCAGAGATTTTGTAGTATAATTGCTACCAAACCTGTGGCGTTTTTTGTGATTAATATTTGTTATTTTATTTGGGAGAATGTATGGCTGAAGCTAATAATCCGTTTGATGAAGCAATTGATTAATTATAACTAATTTAGAAAGTATTTATGGCACAAATAGCAACAACAAATCGACTTTATCCACTTGATAAAATCCGAAATATCGGAATTATTGCGCATATTGATGCGGGAAAGACTACGACGACAGAGCGTATTCTTTTCTATACTGGAAAGAATTATAAATTGGGTGATATCGATGAAGGAAATACAACAACTGACTGGATGGAGCAGGAAAAAGAGCGTGGTATCACGATTGTATCTGCCGCTATTACTGCGTTTTGGAAAGATCACCGTATCAATATTATTGATACACCAGGACACGTTGATTTTACAGCTGAAGTAGAGCGATCGCTGAGAGTTTTGGACGGTGGTGTGACTGTTCTTGACGCTGAAGAGGGTGTTCAATCTCAGTCAGAGACAGTTTGGAGACAGGCTGATAAATATAAAGTACCACGTATTTGTTTTGTTAATAAAATGGATAAATTGGGTGCTGATTTTTTTGCAACAATTAAATCGATTCATGAAAGACTTGCAGCTCCTGCTGTTGCATACAATTTGCCGATTGGTGCTGAGAATTCTTTCCGCGGAGTCGTTGATCTTTTGACGCGAACGGCTTGGGTATGGCAGGGAGATGAGACAGGTGCTAAATTTGTCGAGGCTCCAGAGGTTGTTGTTGAAATGCATGATGAGATTGAGAAGCATAGACAGATATTGGTCGAGAAAATTTCTGAAACTGATGACGCGCTGATGCAAAAATTTCTTGATGGCCGCGAAATGTCTGTTGATGAGTTAAAAAAAGCTTTGCGTGCTGCTTGTATCGCTTACAAAATAGTTCCAGTTTTGGCTGGTTCATCTCTCAGGAATAAAGGTGTTCAGATTTTGCTTGATGCTGTTATTGATTATCTTCCGTCTCCTGTTGATGTTAATCATGTAACGGGACTTGATCCTCAAACAGGTGAAGAGATAACTCGAAAAACAACAAACGAAGATGCTTTCTCAGGACTTGCTTTTAAAATTCAAGTTGATCCATATGTTGGAAAATTGACTTATGTTCGAGTTTACTCTGGCACAGTAAAGGCCGGTACTTATGTTTACAATTCTACAAAAGGAATCAAAGAGCGCGTCGGACGTTTGTATCTGATGCATGCGAACAAGCAAGAGCAGATCGAAGAGGCATACGCTGGAGAAATAGTTGGTTTAGTTGGACTTGCAAAAACATTTACTGGCGACACTTTGTGTGATGAGAGTAATCCAATTGTTTTGGAATCAATTACTTTCCCAGAGCCAGTTATCTCGCTTGCTATTGAACCAAAAACAAAAGCAGATCAAGAGAAAATGGGTTTGGCTTTGTCAAAACTTTCTGAGGAAGATCCAACATTCAAAATCAGAACAGATCCTGAAACTGGACAATCACTTATCTCTGGAATGGGTGAATTGCATTTGGAAATTTTGGTTGACCGTATGAAGCGCGAATTTAAAGTTGAAGCAAATGTCGGACAGCCACAGGTCGCTTATCGTGAAACAATCAAAAAGATTGCAACAGGCGAAGGAAAATTCATCCGTCAGTCTGGTGGACGTGGACAATATGGACATGCTGTTATGCGTGTTGAGCCACTTGAACGTGGACAGGGTGTTGAATGGAAATCTGAAGTATTTGGTGGAGCTATTCCTCGCGAATATATTCCAGCTATTGAAAAAGGTGTTAGAGAAGCGCTTGAAGGTGGAGTTTTGGCTGGATATCCTTTGGTTGATATTCGTGTTGTTGTAACTGATGGCTCGTACCATGAAGTTGACTCAAACGAACAGGCATTTAAGATTGCTGGCTCAATGGGTGTAAAGAATACTGTACAGAACGCTGATATGTGTTTACTTGAGCCGATCATGAAAGTTGAAGTTACATGTCCTGAAGATTTCATGGGAGATGTAATCGGAGATTTGTCAAGTAAGCGTGCACAAATTTTGGGAACAGAGAAGAGAGCAAATGCTGTGATTATCGAAGCCCTGGTACCTTTGTCAGAAATGTTTGGCTATACTACAAAGCTTCGTTCGATGACACAGGGACGTGCTACTTCTGTAATGCTTCCTAGTCACTACGAAGAGATGCCAAGAGGACTTGCAGATGCAATTATTTTGAAAGCCGGTAAGCCAGCAAGAGCTGAGCAATAGATTGGAATAAGTGGAGGAAAAATTATGACAGAAAAGGGAGAACCAACAAAGATCGATTTACCAGTCCCTAGTGATCCACCAAGAAGAGCGGATGGAAGGAAGATTGATATAAAGGCGTCTGTAGAGAAAGTTATTATTAATCGTAATCTTGAACAAATGACAAATGACAGATGACTTTGATAAACTGTCGCCAGAAGAGCAAGAAAAGATATTACGTCAAATACGAGAACAAGAATAAGTAATTAAAATCAGACAAGTTGAATAAAGCTTTGGTTGTATTAGAGAAGATTAATTAATTTGAATTGTAATTAGAAATTTATATATAAGGAGAAAAATATGGCAGTAGAACAAAAAAATGGAGAAAGTGTTCCAAGAACGTTTCTGCAGAAATTGATTCAGTACAAGCTGTATGCGATCAAGCAGCTGCAAGGTTGAATGAATTAAGACCGACACAGGAAGTAGCTCCAGCATCTGAAGCACCTGCATAACAGACTTAGTTTTTTGTAGACATATTAACCAACAGTTGATATTTTTATTGTTTGAGTTTAAAATTGATAAGATTTAGTAGTTAGTATTTTATTATTATTAAGTAAGGAGAATGTACTTATGGCATCGTATGTAAGAAACAAGCCACACGTAAATATTGGTACGATGGGACACGTTGACCACGGAAAGACAACGTTAACATCGGCTATCACAAAAGTGCTCGCTGGAAAAGGCATGGCAGAATATCGAGCTTATGATCAGATCGATAGTGCGCCAGAAGAAAAAGCACGCGGTATTACAATTAATATTTCCCACCAGGAATATGAGACAGCAAAAAGACATTATGCTCATATCGATATGCCAGGTCATGCTGACTACATCAAAAACATGATCACTGGTGCTGCACAAACTGACGGAGCGATCCTCGTTGTTTCAGCTCCAGACGGTCCAATGCCACAGACTCGAGAACATATTCTTCTCGCACGCCAAGTCGGTGTTCCAGCTATTGTCGTTTTCTTGAACAAATGCGATATGGTTGACGATGATGAACTTTTGGATTTGGTTGAAATGGAAGTTCGAGAGCTTTTGACAAAATATGGATATCCAGGAGATACAACTCCTATTATCCGTGGATCAGCTCTTAAGGCAATTGAAGGCGACGCGGAAGCTGTTAAAGCAATTGAAAAATTGATGGATACAGTTGATGAATTTATTCCAGAGCCAGTACGTGCTATTGATCAGCCATTCCTTATGGCTGTTGAAGACGTATTCTCAATCAAAGGCCGTGGTACAGTTGTAACCGGTCGTGTTGAGCGCGGAGTTGTAAAGGTCGGCGATAACGTTGAGATTCTCGGTATAAAAAATACTCAGACAACAACTGTCACTGGAGTTGAAATGTTTAAAAAACAGCTCGATCAAGGACAAGCAGGAGACAACTGCGGAATCTTGCTTCGTGGTATTGAAAAAGATCAGGTTGAGCGCGGACAGGTTCTCTGTAAGCCAGGATCTGTAAAGCCTCATACAAAATTTGAAGCTGAAGGCTATATTTTGTCAAAAGAAGAAGGCGGACGTCATACTCCATTCTTCTCAGGCTACAGACCACAGTTTTATGTTCGTACAACTGATGTGACTGGTGAAGTTAAATTGCCAGACGGTGTTGAAATGATCATGCCTGGTGATAACACAAAGATGGTTGTAACTCTTATTACACCTATCGCTCTTGAAGACGGTCTTAAATTCGCTATTCGCGAAGGTGGACATACAGTCGGAGCTGGTGTTGTAACTAAAGTTTTGGAATAATCTGATTGTTTCAGATTGACAAATCAAAAGAGCCTCTCATTAAATTAGGGGCTCTTTTTTTATTATGTTGTTGTTTTTAAGTCTTGTTCTTGTAATTGCAAAAAATTGTGATTATAATTGATGAATATTTGGTGGTCTTTTCAACTCACCTATTGCATAAATAATGAGGGTATAGTATAGTCCTGAAAGATCAAATATATGGAGTTTGACGCTCCATATATTATTTTTGTTAAAAATCTGCTCTTTTAACAAACTCACATTATAGATATATTTTAGGGGATGAGTTTCGCTCATTAATATGGCTAAAGGTAGGATTCGCGTACGATTAAAAGCATTTGACAATCGAGTAATCGATCAGTCGTGTCAATTAATTCTCGATACCGCTTTGCGCACAGGTGCTAAAGTCGTAGGTCCTGTCCCTTTGCCAACAAAATCGACTAGATATACGGTCAATAGATCTCCATTTATTGACAAAAATAGTCAAGAGCATTTTGTTTTGAAAACTCACAAGAGACTTATTGATATTGTTGAACCTACAAGTAAAACAATCGATTCTCTTATGCACCTTGAATTGCCAGCAGGTGTAGATATAGCAATTAAAATGTAAATTTAAAATATACAGGTCAGCATGAGCTGACTTTTTGTTACTTTTTTGTATGGATACATTACTTGGAAAAAAACATGAGATGAGTAGCCGTTATGACAAGAACGGAAAGAGATTGACTATTACAGCTATCACTGTTGAGCCAAATCAGGTTGTTGAAAGAAAAGAAGTCGATAAGGCTGGATACAACGGAATAGTTTTGGGATATGGATCAAAGAAAAAGGCTACTGCAGCTTTCAAGACAAAAATTGTAAAGAGTGGCGTCATTCCTGAATACATGCAAGAGATTAGGTCTGACGAGGATGTTGAATTGAATTCGTTCATTAAAATTGCTGATGTTTTTGCGGTAGGAGATATTGTCAAGGTTACTGGAATTTCAAAGGGACGTGGTTTTACAGGCGTTGTTAAGCGATACAATTTTAAGGGTGGTCCAAAGACTCATGGTCAAAGCGATAGACATAGAGCTCGAGGTTCACTTGGATCTGGTACAACTCCAGGTCGTGTGTTTCGTGGTTTGAGAATGGCTGGAAGATCAGGTGGAGAGAATTTTACAGTAAGAAATTTGGTAATTGCTTTTATCAACACAGATACAAATCAAATACTTTTGACGGGACCTGTCCCAGGACATAGAAATAGTATGTTGACGATTACGAAGATTGGTCAGGATAAGAAGTTTTCAGGAATTGATGAGCTGGAGAAAGATAGGGTACAGGAAAATAGGGTAGAGAGTGTAGAGGGACAGGATGTTGAAGAAACTAAAGCTGAGAATGTAATTGAAGAGACACCTTTTATTGAGACTATTGCAGAAGAAAAAAATGAAGTTGTTGAGGAGAAAAAGGATTAAAGTATGAACGCACCAGTATATACATTAAATAGCGAGTCAAAAGATCAAATTGCTTTGTCAGAAGCTATATTTGAGGCCGCGATAAACGAAGATTTGATGGCTCAAGCTGTTCGAGTATTCTTGGTTAATCAGAGACAGGGAAACGCTAATACAAAAACTAGAAGTGAAGTAACAGGATCAACACGAAAAATTTATAAGCAAAAAGGTACGGGTAATGCTCGTCATGGTGATATCAAAGCTCCAATTTTCGTTGGAGGCGGTATTGTACATGGTCCAGTCACTCATTCTTTTACACTTTCGTTTCCAGTTAAAATGCGAAGAGCTGCTCTGAGAAGTGCCTTGAGTGCTAAGGCTGAGAAGGTAGTTGTAATTGACGGACTTTTGGGTGTTGAAGCAAAGACGAAGATTGTTCTTTCAGCTGTAAGATTGGCAAAAGGTGAATCTAAGAAGCCTTTGATTGTTATAACAGGCGAGATGGATGGGGTTAAGCAAGCTTTGAGAAATTCTGATTTGTTTGAATATATGAATGTTACTGACTTGAATACATATGAAGTTTTGAATCATGATGCGTTGATATTTACTAAAGAAGCATTGCCAATACTCGATAGTTGGTTGGGAAAGAAGAAGGTTGAATAAGATAAGTATTAGTTATAGGAAAAATTATGAACACTGTTGTTATTAGACCAATTATTACAGAAAAAGCACTAGGCCAAGCGGCAAAAGGTACTTATACTTTTGAAGTTGCTAGGTATTCTCGAAAAGAAGAAATTGGTCCTGCAATTGAAAAAATGTTTGGGGTCAATGTAACAAAAGTCAGAACTGCAATAATGCATGGAAAGTCTCATAGAACAGGCAAACGAAGAACAGAGGTTTTGGCTGAGGATTGGAAAAAAGTATTTATTACTTTGAAAACTGGTGAGAAAATCGATCTTTTTGAAGTAGGAGGGATTGTTTAATATGGCTATAAAAAAGTATGTTCCAACAACTCCTTCGAGACGCCATCAAGCCTCAATGACTTTTGAAAATATAACTCGTGAAACACCTGAGAAAAGGTTGACAATAATCTTGCCAAAGAAATCAGGTAGAAATAATTCAGGCACGATAACAGTACGTCACCAAGGCGGCAGACACAAGAGATTTTATAGAGTAATTGATTTTAAGAGAAATAAAGTCGATATTGAAGCTAAAGTTGCACATATTGAGTATGATCCAAACAGAACTGCTAATCTGGCTTTAATTAATTACAAAGACGGCGAAAAGAAGTACATACTCGCCCCAGATGGTCTAAAGCAAGGAGACACTGTTATTTCTGGTGATTTAGTTGATACTAAGCCAGGAAATACAATGCCTATCAAAAATATTCCAGTTGGTACTGTAATACATAATCTTGAAATAAGACCAGGTAAGGGTGCAAAATTGGTAAGAAGTGCTGGAGTTGGAGCTATGATTATGTCAAAGGGTGATGGCAAAGCTGCAATAAAGATGCCATCGACTGAAGTACGTTCTTTTGACGAGAGATGTTTAGCTACAATCGGACAACTCGGTAATATTGATCACGCAAATGAAATGCTCGGCAAGGCTGGTAGATCACGTCACAAGGGTATTAGACCAACTGTTCGCGGTGTTGCCCAAGATCCAGCTTCTCACCCACACGGAGGCGGAGAAGGTCGATCTGGTATTGGTATGAAGACTCCAAAGAGCGTTTATGGTAAGAAATCTTTGGGTGTAAGAACTAGAAATAAGAAGAAAGCATCTAATAAGTATATATTGAGTAGACGAAAGAAGTAGTTTTTAGTATAATCTGAAAACGTGTAATGAATGAGGTAAATTAATTTATGTCGCGATCAACAAAAAAAGGACCATATCTTGACCCAAAACTTTATGAGAAGGTTTTGAAAATGAATCAATTGGGGTCAAAGCAGGTTATCAAAACTTGGGCACGCAGAAGTCAGATCTCGCCAGATTTTGTTGGCCATACTATTGCCGTTCATAATGGAAGAATTCACGTTCCTGTTTTTATTACTGAATCAATGGTAGGACATAGGCTTGGAGAATTTTCGCCAACTCGTACTTTCCGTGGTCATGGTAAGATGACGGAGAAGAGTTCGGCTAAGACGTAGAGTAGGGGGGCAGGGTATAGGGGGCGCAGGGTTTAGATTATAAAGTTTAGTTTGCGAAAAAGCATTCGCAAAAATAAAGATAGAATATATGGAAATTAAAGCAATAGCACGAAATGTTCGGATGAGTCCTAGAAAGGTCAGACTTTTGGCAACTGTTGTTAAGCATACAAACGTTGCTGATACTTTGATCAGACTTCAACATATTGACCGAGCTGCTAGTTTGCCAATTGCGAAGCTAATTGCGTCGGCCGCTGCCAACGCGATGCAGGTTCACAAAATTGCTGCAACTGCTTTAACAATAAAAAATATTACGGTCGATGGTGCGGGAGCATTTAAAAGATTTAATCCAGTTTCACGCGGTGCTGCTCACGCTTATAAAAAAAGAAATAGTCATATAACAGTGGTTTTAGAAGGATAACTAACTATGGGTCAAAAAATACATCCTATCGCTTTTCGTTTGGGACTTGTCCATACACATTTGTCAAAATGGTATGCAGATCCAAAGAAATATAAAGAGCTTTTGCTTGATGATTTAAAAATTCGTGATTTTCTTATGAAGAAATTCCGAAATGCATCAATTGCACGAGTTGATATTGAGCGAGCTGTAAGTAAACTGACTGTGATAATGCATGTTGGTAGACCAGGAGTTGTGATCGGACGTGGGGGAAGTGGGCTTGATGAATTAAAAAAAAGTTTAATGTCACAACTGAAAATTGTTGAAGCAAAAAACTTGGAACTTCGAGTAGAAGAGATTAAGAGTCCGGATTTGGTGGCATATTTGGTAGCTGCAAACGCTGCTGAACAAATTGTTAAGCGTATGCCTTCAAAGAGAATTCTGAATCAGGTTGTAGAAAGAGTTACTAAAGCTGGTGGACTTGGGGTAAAAATATTGATGTCAGGTCGTATTAACGGAGCTGAGATCGCTCGACGCGAGAGTGCAAAGAGAGGGACAATCCCACTTCATACACTGCGCGCTGATATTGATTTTGCTCATGTACCTGCTTTGACTAAGTCTGGGTATGTAGGTGTTAAGGTTTGGATTAATAGAGGTGAGAAAAAGATTAAGTAATTGGAGTTAATTTTATGGCACTTTTAATGCCTTCAAGGCAAAAACATAGAAAACAATTCCGCGGCAAACGTGGTGGAATTGCAACACGAGGAGCTGAGATTTCTTTCGGAGCTTTTGCTTTACAATCAGAAGAAGCAGGCTGGGTGACAAGTAGACAAATTGAAGCTGCTCGTAAAGCTATTGCTCATGAAACTAAGCGTGGTGGGAAATTGTGGATCAGGATTTTTCCTGATAAGCCAGTATCCAAAAAGCCACTCGAAGTTAAAATGGGTGGCGGTAAAGGTGATACAGATCATTATGCAGCAGTTGTTAAACCTGGTAGAATTCTTTTTGAACTTGGTGGAGTACCAGAGGCTGTTGCAGAAGAAGCGTTTAGACTCGCTTCACATAAACTTGGTGTTAGTACAAAATTTTTGGTCAAAGAGTAGGGTGTAGGAAACTCAGGGTGTAGTAAGAAAGGTAATATATATGAGAACAAATGATATTAAACAATTGCATACAACAGAAGTGACTGAACTTGAGAAAAAGCTTTTGGAATTGTCAAAACAGCTTGATGCAACTCGAATGGAACATATGCTTGGTAAATTAAAAAACACTCAGACCTTGCGTGGATTACGCCGTGATATTGCAAGAGTAAAGACAGTTTTGAAGAATAAGGAGAATGTACAATGAGTACTTTAAATGGAAAGATAGTTTCACATATTGATGCAAAAACAGCAATTGTTTTGGTGGATTCATTTGTAATTCATCCAAAATATAAGAAGAGTATTGCTCGTTCAAAGAAGTTTATTGTACATGATGAGATGGGCATAAAAGACGGTCAAGTAGTTAGTTTCGTTCAGATTCGCCCAATGTCAAAGAGAAAAACTTGGAAGATAGTTGATAATTCGAAAAAAGGTAAAGCGTAGTATTAGTTTTTATTGAAGAGTATTTTATATGGTACAACACAGGTCGTATATACAAGTTGCAGATAATAGTGGAGCTAAACAACTGATGGTAATTCAGACTGTTGGTGGCTCAAAACATAGATTTGGTCGTTTGGGTGACCTTTTGGTTTGTGTTGTCAAAGGTGCTGATCCAAATGGTCAGGTCAAGGATTCAACAATTGTTCGTGCTGTTTTGGTAAGAGCTCGAAAAGAAACAAGGCGTGAAGATGGGTCGTATGTAAAGTTTGATGAGAACGCAGCTGTTGTCGTCAGTCCAAATGGTGAGCCAATTGGTAGTCGTGTATTCGGACCGGTCGCTCGTGAACTAAGAGCAAGAGGATATAGCAAAATTTTATCGTTAGCACCGGAGGTTTGGTAAAGCATATGAAAATGAGAATTAAAACAGGTGATGATGTTATAGTTTTGTCTGGAAAGAACAAAGGCTCCAAGGGAAGAGTTGAAAAGACTTATCCGAAGGAAGGTTTGGTCAAGGTTAAAGATGTTAATGTCGTCAAAAGACATATGAAGGGGCGAAAGACAGGAGAAAAGGGTGTAATTGTTGAAATAAATAAACCAATTTCAGCAAGTATTGTTTCTTTGATTGATGCAAGTACAGGTAAGGCCACAAAAGTAAGATATGAAATGAAAGATAACAAGAAAATCCGAGTAGCAGTTAGAAGCGGGAAAGAAATTTAATATGAATAGATTACATGAGAAATACGATAAAGAAATAAAAAGTGCTTTGCAAAAAGAGTTGAGTGTTGGTGCCATGCAGATTCCTAAACTTGTTAAAGTTGTTTTGAACATGGGTTTAGGACGAGAAGCTGTTGCTAATAGTAATGTAATTGAGAAGGCTGCAGATCAGCTTGGCTTGATTTCAGGACAAAAACCTGTTATAACTAAGGCTCGTAAAGCTATTGCTACTTTTAAATTGCGAGAGGGACAGCCAATCGGCGTTAGCGTAACACTTCGAGGCGATAAAATGTATTCGTTTGTTGATCGTCTTATAAATGTTGTATTGCCTCGTGTTCGCGATTTTCAAGGCGTTAAGACTGAGAGTTTTGACAAGCAGGGTAATTATTCTCTTGGTTTGACTGAACAGAGTTTATTTCCTGAAATTGACATCTCAAAGGTTGATAAAGTACGTGGACTTGAGGTTACTTTTACTATTAAGTCTGAAGGACGGGATGATTCTTATAAGTTTTTAGAAAAGTTGGGGATGCCTTTTAAAAAGAGTGAATAGTTATTAGAGACAAAAGGGTATAGGGTTTAGGAGTTTATATATATGGCAAAGAAATCAAATATATTACGAGAGAAGTCAAAGTTAAAATTTGCAGTAAGATATCGAAATCGATGTCAGCTTTGTGGTCGTTCACGTGGTTATATTGGTGACTTTGGTTTGTGTAGAATTTGTTTCCGTGGACTTGCACACAAAGGTGAATTGCCCGGCGTTTTGAAGTTGTCTTTGTAAAATTAGATTTTAGTTAATAGTGAGAAATATATGATAAGTGATTCAATCGGAGATATGTTGACAATAATACGAAACGGCTATGCTGCTCGTTTAAAGTCAGTTAAAATTCCTACTTCAAAAATGAAATCAGCTTTGGCTGGTGTTTTGAAGGGTGAGGGATATGTCGTCGACTATTCAAACGATGAACGCACTTTGGAAGTTAAGCTTAGATATGTTGCTGTTCCGAATTCCTTGGCCAAACAACCTGTTTTGACCGGTATAGCTAGAGTTTCAAAGCCTGGACTTCGAGTATATAGAGATTCTGGAAAGATGCCTCGAGTATTTGGCGGATTGGGAACTGTCATTGTTTCGACTAGTAAGGGTTTAATGACAGCAAAAGAAGCAAAAAAGCAAAATGTTGGAGGCGAGTTAGTTTGTAAAGTCTGGTAGAAAGATAAAAATATATGTCAAGAATTGGAAAATTACCGATCACAATACCTCAAGGAGTTACCGTTAAAGTAGCTGATCTTGTTGCAACTGTTAAGGGACCTAAGGGTGAACTTACACAAAAGATAGTTGGAGATGTTGAGATTTCTCAGGTCGAGGATAAAATTGTTATCGCAAGAAGTAACGAGAATCCAAAAACTCGCGCTCTTCACGGTTTGATTAGAACTTTGATTTCTAATATGGTTGTTGGAGTGTCAAAGGGTTGGACTAAAGATTTGGAAATTGTTGGAACTGGTTATAGAGCTGCTCTTCAAGGTCAGAATTTGAATCTTTCTCTTGGTTTTTCACATCCAGTCTTGATCACGCCTTTACCAGGTATTTCGTTTACTGTTGCTGGTAATAAAGTAACTGTTAGTGGGATTGACAAACAATTGGTTGGCGAGATGGCAGCTATTGTCAGACAAAAGAGAAAGCCTGAACCATACAAAGGCAAGGGTGTAAGGTATGCAAACGAAGTAGTTAGAAGAAAAGCTGGTAAAGCAAAGAAGGCAGGAGCAAAGTAATATGGCATACAATAAAGCTAGATCACGAAGACATAATAGAGTGCGAGCTAAGGTTGAAGGCAGTACTGAGAGGCCTCGTTTGGCTGTGTTTAGATCAAATACTGGTATTTACGGACAAATTATTGATGATTCTAAAAAGATTACTCTCGTAAGTATTTCTCCAGCAGAAGTTAAAGATAAGAAGGTTTCTAAAGTTGAGCAATCACAGCTTTTGGGTAAATTAATTGCAGAGAAGGCTAAAACCGCAAAGATTACAACTATAGTTTTTGATCGCGGTGGATATCAATATCATGGACGAATTAAAGCTTTTGCAGATGCCGCACGGAATGGTGGCTTAATTTTTTAAAGGATAATTTAATATGCAAGATAATCGAGTACAAGAAATTAAAGAATTTGAAGAGAAAGTTGTTCAGGTAAACCGTGTTTCCAAGAAAACAAAAGGTGGAAACAGAATGGGTTTTTCTGTTGTAATTGTTGTTGGTGATAAAAAGGGTAGAGTCGGAGTCGGACTTGGTAAGGCGCCTGACGTTTCAAGTGCTATTCGAAAAGGATCAAACTACGCTAAGAAACATTTGATTACTGTGGCTATGAAGGGGACAACTATTCCTCATGATATTTACGTTAAGCTTGGTGCTGCTAAAGTTTTACTTAAGCCAGCTCCAAAGGGAACAGGGGTAATCGCTGGTGGTCCTGCACGTGCTGTTATTGAGGCTGCAGGAATCAGAGATGTTGTTTCGAAGCTTTTGGGAACAACTAACCAAGCATCAAATGTTTATGCTACTTTGCATGCACTGAGTAAACTTCGTGAAGTAAGGCTTGGACAGATTGAAGAAGTTCGCAAACCAATTTTAAAAAATGAAGAAAAAGTTGAGCTTAAGGATTTGCTTGCAGTAGAAGATGAGGATGACCACACAGTAAAAGATATTTTGAAGAAGGTTAAATAATATGAATTTACATGAAATGCCATCACTGGTTAAAAGAACAAAGAAGCGACTTGGGCGTGGTACTTCAAGTGGTCGTGGTAAGACTTCTGGTCGTGGTCATAAGGGTGACAATGCTCGTGGTACTTCTCCTTGGTATAAAGAGGGTGGAAGTCGTCGTAGTCGTTTGATCAAGCATTTACCGCAACGTCGTGGTATTGGTAATGGTCCAACTTCGGTTAAGCCTTTGGTTGTTAGTTTGGCAATGATTGAAGATAATTATGCTGTTGGTGAGACTGTTTCGATTGAGAGTTTACTTGAAAAGGGTTTAATAAATTCACCTGTTGCTAAAATATTGGGAAATGGTAAATTAACGAAGAAGCTAATGGTCAGTGTTCCAGTTTCAGCTTCTGCTAAGCTTGCTATTGAGCAAGCTGGTGGTAGTGTTAACATCGCATAGTATATTTCAAAACCTTCCTTGTATGCTTTTTAGCTGCGGCCCGTTAGTCCTCGCTTTAAAAAGCACACCGCGGCGGTTTTGAAAATCGTAATTTGAATATTTAATTTTAACTCTATAATTATGAATAATATCATCTCATCTGTAGTAAATGCATTTAAAGTTCCGGAAGTTCGTAGGAAAATTCTATTTACTTTGGGATTGATTGTTATTTTTAGATTTTTGGCGTTTGTGCCTATTAGTGGTGTTGATACTCAAAAATTAAAACAATTATTTTCAGGTAATCAATTTTTAGGACTTCTTGATGTTTTTTCTGGCGGAACTTTGGCTAATTTTTCGATTATTGCTCTAGGGCTTAATCCATATATCAATGGTTCTATTATCATGCAGCTTTTGACAATGGTTTTTCCTAATCTTGAGAAAATGCAAAAAGAGGGAGAGCAGGGACGTGAGAAAATTAACCAATATACCCGTTGGTTGACGATTCCTCTAGCTGTGATGCAGGCTTTTGGTGTTTTTGCTTTGCTTCGGTCTAGTGGTGTTATTGCAAATATTACTCCATTGGCTATCATAACTATCGTTTTGACTTTGGTCGCTGGGACGATGCTTTTGATGTGGCTTGGTGAATTGATTACTCAGCATGGTATCGGTAATGGTGTTTCAATGCTTATTTTTGCAGGTATCGTGGGTAGACTTCCTTCGGTTGTAGGTCAGTCACTTAGCGCTAGTGTTTCAATTAATTGGTTTAACTGGGCAGTATTTATCTTGATGGGACTTGCTGTTGTTGCTGCAATTGTTTTTATTACAGAGGGAGCTCGAAAGATTCCGATTCAATATGCAAGGCGTGTCAGAGGATCGAATGTTGTCGGCGGGCAGGATAGTCATTTACCTCTTCGTGTCAATCAAGCTGGTGTTATTCCTATAATCTTTGCTGTTTCTTTGATTTTGCTTCCTAGTATGATTGGACAATTTTTGGCAACAAATCCAAATGCGCAGGTTGCTAATTTTGCTCGGGCAATGGCTGCGGCTTTTAACCCGAACTCTATAGTTTATAATGTTACGTATTTCATATTGGTGTTTGGTTTTACTTATTTTTATACAGCTATCGCTTTTAATACCAAAGATATTGCTGAACAGTTGATGAAGAATGGTGGATTTATACCTGGAGTTCGTCCTGGCAAGCCTACGCAGCATTTTTTGAATACTGTTTTAAATCGTGTGACTTTTGTTGGCGGGTTATTTCTTGCTCTTGTTGCTACTCTTCCTGCAATTGCTAGCCAAGTGACTGGTGTGACTGGCGCTGTTTTGGGTGGAACTGGTTTGCTGATCGTTGTTTCTGTGATTCTTGAAACTAGTAAGCAGCTCGAGTCGCTTTTGGTGACACATAATTACGAGAGATTTTTGAATTAAATAATATTTTCAAATTTTTAGATATTAGTCTTGTTGTTGTTTTGCGTTTTATTTGTGTGATACAAGTAGCTAAGGGATAATTATGGTTATAATTTTGATGGGGCCGCAAGGGAGTGGGAAGACTACGCAGGCGAATAAATTGGCTGAGTCTTTCGGGATTCCCCACCTAGAGTCGGGTGAGATGTTTCGTACTGTAGCTGAGGAGGATAGTGATTTGGGTCGAAGGGTCAAAGCGGCTTTGGATTCTGGGAATCTAGTTGGAATAGAGGACGCTGACGAAATTATTGAAACGATGTTTGAAAAAGCAAAATATCATAATCATGTTATTGTTGATGGGTTTCCTCGTGATCTAGACCAAGCGAAGCGTCATAAAGGCCATATTGATCGTGTTTATAATCTTGAGGTTGGTGAAGTAGAGTGTATTAAAAGATTGAATTCTCGCGGGCGAAGTGATGATACTCCTGATGTCATACATAAGCGATTGGAACAGTATTATCAAAGGACTGTTCCTGTGTTAGAATACTTTGAAAAGGCGGCAATTCTTGAGCGGATTGATGGAGATCGGAATGAGGATCAGATTTTTAACGATTTGCATGGGCGTATCGAGCGTATGTTGCAGGTTGGGGAAGCGGAGTTGATGAGCTAACTGCTTGAATGACATATTTTTGGTTTAAAAAACCTTTTTTGTGAATCATTTTTACGCTCCGGATTCAGGTTTGCTAGTGAATAATTTTAAAAACCTTCATAGTCGCTCAAAATGATTCACTGCAGCGGTTTTTGATTTTCTTCGGCAGTTTTGAAATATAAATTTATGAAAATACCTTTAAAAAGTTCAAAAGACATAGATATAATGCGAGAAGGTGGGAAGATTACTTCTGCTGCTTTGCGCAGTGTGAAGTCAGCTGTTCGCGTCGGTGTAACTACTTTGGAGTTGGATAAACTGGCTGAGAAGACGATTGTCGGAATGGGTGCTGAGCCTTCGTTTAAGAAAGTGCCCGGTTATCATTTTACCCTTTGTACTTGTGTTAATGATGTTGTTGTTCATGGCGTTCCAGACAATATTCCTTTATCTGTTGGGGATATTGTTGGGATTGACGTTGGCGCATATTTTCGTGGATTTCATACAGATTTGTCATATTCTGTAATTGTTACGGAAGATGGGTATTGGGAACCAGGGCTTGAGGATGTTGAGAAAGTTCGAAAAATGCTGAAAGAAGGAAATATCCCGCAGGAAAATAAACAAATCTCGCAGTTTGAACGTGAGGATGGGAGTATGGAATCTGATTTGTCACTTGATGATAAGAAACTTTTCTTGACGGTTGGAATGGCTGCTCTTTTGGATTCAACGCCTAAAGCGCGTATTGGAAACTACATCGGAGATATTTCGTCTATCATACAAAAATATGTTGAAGGATTTGGATATGGGGTCGTAAAGGAGCTGATTGGGCATGGCGTTGGTAAGGATTTACATGAGCCTCCACAAGTCCCAGGTCGAGGTAAAGAAGGTGAGGGGATTGTCTTGAAAGAGGGGATGGTTTTGGCTATTGAATCGATTTATACACATGGAGAGCCAGGAGTAGCCTTTAAAAATCACGATGGTTGGAGTATCGCGAGCGCTGATTATAGTGTTTCTGGGCTTTACGAGCAGACTGTGGCAATCACTAAATTGGGAGCAGAGGTATTGACGGCTTGGTGAGGCTAGTGGTACAATCCGACTTGTTAGTAACTTTGGTTACATCTTGATAATTAGTTATGAATTGCCTTATTATCAACAGCAGGGCAATTTTTTGTTGTTTAAATCATGAGTAAAGATGGCGTTATTGAACTTGAAGGTGTAGTTACGGAATCACTTCCGAATACTATGTTTCGTGTTGAAGTCTCTGATCCTCTTGATGCCGCAAGAAAATTGTCAGTTCTTTGTACAATATCTGGTAAAATGAGGATGAATTACATCAAAATTTTGCCTGGAGACAAGGTTCGTTTGGAAGTAACACCTTACGATTCGAGTCGGGGTCGTATTACGTTTAGGTTTAGGTAACGGTCAGTAGATTTAATATCTGATCGTTATATTTTTTGTTTTTAACAGGTTCATGCTTGAATAATCTAGAATCTGTGGTAAAGTTAGTAAACATGTTTTTAGGGGTACTATGAAAGTTAAAGCTTCGGTTAAAGTACGTTGTAAAGATTGTAAGGTTATCCGCCGTATGGGTGTTGTACGAGTTATTTGTAAAAACCCGAGGCATAAACAGAGACAAGGTTAAGGATTATTATTGATTAGTTTTAGTTGTTGGACTAAATAAATATATGGCAAGAATTTCTGGTGTAGATTTACCAAACGATAAGAGAGTTGATATTGCTCTACGCTATTTGTTTGGTGTTGGTGCAACCAATGCAAAGAAAATTTTGGATGCTGCTCGTGTTGATTTTTCGACAAGAGTAAAAACATTAAGTGAAGAGGAGATTTTAAGAATTCAACGAATTGTCGATACACATGTTGTTGAAGGTGATCTACGCAGAACAGTTCTTCAAAATATTAGACATAAGCAGTCAATAGGAAGCTATCAAGGTCTAAGACACAAGGCTGGACTTCCAGTTCGTGGACAAAGAACTCGTCACAATGCCCGCACGAGACGTGGTAGAAGAAAGACAGTTGGTACAGTTCGAAAAGAAGTTGTGACAAAATCTGGAGGAGCTAAATAATTATGGCAGCTGCAAAAACAACTACTAAAAGACTTTCAAGTGGGCGTGTATATGTTACCGCTACATTTAATAACACACTGGTTACAATAACAGATAATACAGGCAATACTGTTTCTTGGGGTTCAGCCGGAGCTGCTGGTTTTAAAGGAGCTCGTAAATCTACTCCATACGCCGCTACAACAGCTGTTGACCAAACAATTCGAAAAGCAATGGATTTGGGTTTACGCGAAGTTGATGTTTTTATAAAAGGACCAGGAGCTGGTCGCGACGGTGCTATAAGAGCTTTAAAAGCTGCTGGAATGACTATTGCGTCTATTGCTGATGTAACACCGCTTGCACATAATGGTTGTAGGCCAAAGAAAAAGAGGAGAGTATAATATGTCTCGATATACAGGACCAAAAGTCCGATTAATGCGAAGAGAAGGTGTAGATTTAGGATTGAAATCAGTTCTAAAACTTTCAGCAACCAGAAGACTTACAGTACCACCTGGAGTACATGGTCCAAAGGGAGCAAAGAGAAAGGTCAGTTCATACGGAATACAGCTTCGTGAGAAACAAAAACTCCGAACGATGTATGGACTCAACGAGAGACAATTTGCTAGATTTTTCTCTAATGCTTCAAAGTCAAAAGGCACAACTGGTGAAGTGTTTTTGCAGCTTTTGGAGAGAAGATTGGACAACGTAATATATAAATTGGGATTTGCGCCAACGAGAGCAGCGGCTCGCCAACTTGTTAATCATGGTCATGTTAAAATTAATGAGAAAAGGGTATCAATCCCTTCTTTCCTTGTTGATGTTGACATGGTTGTATCTCTATCAGACAAAGCATCAGGAATGTCAGTTGTAAAAACTACTCTTGATACTGTAAAAGACACTGATTTGGTTGCTTGGATCGAAAGAAAAGGATTGGTAGGAAAAATTAAATCTTTGCCGACTCGAGGTGACGCGCCAACTACAATCGATGAGTCGTTAATTGTTGAATATTATTCGCGGTAATTAAACGTTCGTGGAGGCATAATGTTAGATTTAACAAAAGTTATATTAGTTTCAGAGGAAAAAAACTCTGCAGTAATTTCAGTAGAGCCACTTGAACGTGGTTATGGTCATACTCTTGGAAATGGTTTGCGTCGTGTGATGCTTACTAGTTTGGTCGGCGCTGCTGTAACTCGCGTACGGATTAAAGGTGCACCTCATCAATTTATGACTTTAGACGGCATGGCTGAAGATGTAGTTGAGCTATTACTTAATATCAAAAAAATTCGTATTAAGTCTTTTTCTGATCAAGAAGTTGTAATTAAGCTTTCGGTAAAAGGACCAGCTACAGTTACTGCTGGTGACATTGCAAAGAGTGCTGAAGTTGAAATTGTTAATCCTGAATTGGTTTTGGCTAGTTTGGCTGATAGTAAATCTGTTTTAGATGTGGAGTTGGTAGTTGAAAAAGGCGTTGGATATATTACTGCAGATGAGCGCGTTGCAAATGATCCTACTGCTGCACAAAAGCTTGGTGAGATATTGCTTGATTCTCACTACGCACCAGTGACTCGAGTTAACTATACTATTGAGACAACTCGTATAGGTCGACATGCTAATTATGACCGCTTGAGTATGGAAATTCATACTGATGGAAGTATTTCTCCAATGGATTCGCTTCACCAATCAGCGAAGATTCTTGAAGGATATTTTTCATTCCTGACTGGAGCGCAAGCAAATGTTGCTTCAGATGTAGTTGAAGAGAAGCCAAAAGTTGTAGCTCATAATACTGAAAAGATTACTGTTGATGAACTTGATCTTCCTCCAAAGATTGCAAATCGTTTGAAGGAAAATGGATTTGAGACTGTTGATGATGTTATAAACGCTGGTCGTGATTCACTTCTTAAAATGTCGAATTTTGGAGAGAAGTCACTTAAAGAAGTTGAAGCTAAGCTTAAAGAAAAAGGATATGCAGCTTTGAAGTAAAGGGTACATGGTTTAGGAAACTCAAGTAGAGCATGAAAGGTAAATATATATGAGACATAGAGTAGCTGGTACAAAATTTAATGTTGATAAGGATCACCGAGATAGTTTGTTAAAAAATCTTTTAACATCTTTTATCGTTCATGAAACTTTGACAACTACAGAAGCTAAAGCTAAGGCTTTAAAAAGTATGTTTGATAAAATCATAACTCGAGCTAAAAAACAGGATATTCAAGCAAGACGTTTGGTTGGTCGATATATTACAGACAACGAAGCTATGATAAAATTGTTTGATAATATTTTGCCTAAACTCCAAGAGCGAACAGCAGGATATTCGAGAACTACAATGCTAGTTGGAGAAAGAGCTGGAGATAGTGCAAAGATGATGACGATTTCTATATTGCTTGACAAAGTAAGGGTGCAGGAGGAGAAGGGTGTAGGGGTTAAGGGAAAAGAGAAAAAAGTTGTAAAGAGTAAGTCGGTAAAAACAGCAACTAAGGCTAAAAAAGAAGCTGTAGTTGAGAGCGAAGTAGTTAAAGAGGGAGAAGAGAAATAATATGAATAGTTCAACAAGTATTAGTCCATCACAAATTCAGCGAAAGTGGCATATTGTTGACGCAGCTGATCAGACCTTAGGACGATTGTCATCACAAATTGCAAAGCTTTTGATTGGGAAGAATAAGCCTTATTTTGTCACACATCAAGATACTGGTGATTATGTTGTAGTTATTAATGCCGCTAAAGTTAAAACAACTGGTAAAAAATTAGAACAAAAGAAATACTACAGACATAGTGGATTCCCAGGTGGTTTTAAAACAATCACACTAGGTGAACAGTTGAAAAAAGATTCTCGTAAAGTTATGGAAAAAGCTATTCGTGGAATGCTTCCAAAGACAAAATTGGGAGAGAGAATGTTTGATAAATTGTATGTTTATTCAGATGATACGCACCCATACGCTGAAAAGTTTGTAGTAAAAAGTGGAGAAAAGGGTACAGCGTAAAGAGGGTATAGTTAATAAAGGAAAATAATATATGGCAGAGTCAACACAAAAATATTTTAATGGAGTAGGTCGAAGAAAAACTTCAACAGCTCGCGTTAGTCTTGAACTTGGTAAAGATGGTATTAAGGTTAACGATAAACCAATTGAAGAGTACTTTTCTGGGGCAACTCGTGCTTTTACATATTTACGACCTTTTAAAGTAACAAATACACTGAATAGATTTATGGGTAATGTTAAAGTTGCAGGCGGCGGATGGGAATCACAGCTTGAAGCTGTTGCTCATGGTATCTCACGCGCTCTTATGACCTTTGATGATTCATTGAAAACTCATTTAAGAAAAAATAATCTTCTTACTCGCGATTCTCGTATGAAAGAAAGTCGACATTACGGATTTGCACAGAAAGCTCGTGCGAAGAAGAGTTCACCAAAACGATAAAATATAGTATATATTACTTGATATGCCTGAACTTCCTGAAGTTGAAACTATCAAGCGTGGACTAGATGCGACAATAATCGGTCAGCGAATTGTTGATCTTGAAATTTTGTTGCCGAAAATGTTTATTGGAGATCCGGCGAATGTAATCGGTTCTGTTGTAGAGAATATTTCGAGAAAAGGAAAATTACTTGTAATTGATATAAGGAATGACAAGAATGAGGCCTCGGGTGATATTAATGATGAGTTCTCAATAATGATTCATTTGAAAATGACTGGGCAATTAATTTTTAAAAGTCAGACGCTTGAGGCTTTTGCTGGTGGGCATCCAATTCCTCCACTGAATACGCCTGTTCCAAATAAAAGTACAAAAGTAATATTTCAATTTGAGTCTGGAGATATTTTGTATTTTAATGATCTTCGTACTTTTGGCTATGTTAAGGTTGTTCTGCGAAAACTGGTTTCTGAGGAGTTGTTTGTTAAGAGCCTAGGTGTTGAGCCATTTGGAGGTGATTTTACAGCTACAAAATTGAATGAGCTGATTGAAAAGAGAAAGAATATGAATATTAAGGCTTTCCTTTTGGATCAGAAGTATATCGCTGGGCTTGGGAATATATATACTGATGAAGCTTTGTTCTTTGCAGGGGTATTGCCGACTAGGCTTGTGGGCTCTTTAAATCATGGTGAAAGGCAGTTGCTATATGAGAGTATACTTTCTGTGCTTGAGAAAGGTATTAACCTTCAAGGAGCCTCGAAAACATCATATGTCAATTTAGCAGGTAAGCTTGGGACTTTTATGTCAGATGTTGCTGTTTATCAGAGGACAGGCAAACCCTGTATTTGCTGTGGACGCCCAATTGAGAAAATTAAACATGTTGGACGTGGAACACATTTTTGTTCTTTTTGTCAAAAATAAATAGAGTAAAAACCTTCCTTGTACGCTTTTTAGTCTGCGGCCCGTTAGTCCTCGCTTTAAAAAGCACACTTCGGCGGTTTTTTAATATATCATAGACCAATAGTTGTGCTATAATTTACTGAGTTATGCAGCCAATTTCGGTTATTATTCCCTGTTTAAACGAAGAACATTATATTGGTAAGCTTTTGTCTTGTATTGAGAAGCAGACTTTTCGTGATTTTGAAGTGATAATTGTCGATGGCGGATCGCGTGATAAAACGATTGAGGTTATCGAAAAGTTTAAATTAGAATCTCCAAATACTTCAACTACTATTTACGTCCCTGGCAAAAAAGGTGTTTCTTTTCAGCGTAATTTTGGGGTGACTAAGGCTAGATACGAGCGACTGCTTTTTCTTGATGCTGATGTTCAAATTAAGCCGAGTTTTTTTGAGCAAACAATTTTGGAAATTGAGAAGAAAAAATTAGGGCTTGCGACAGTTGATTTTGAACCACTATCTCCTAGAGTTGATGATAAATTGCTATATTCTCTTGGCAACGCTTATATTAAAGTTTTGCAGTATATTGAACCGGTCTCTATGGGCTGGTGCATCTTTAGTACGAAAACTATCCACTCTGTAATCAATGGTTTTAGCGAGGATTTGCCTAGAAGTGAAGATTATGATTATGTGAATAGAGCTGCGGAACGCGGGATTATGCTTAAAGTTTTGAAAAAAGGGAAAGTTTATATTTCGGTACGACGTTTGAGTGAAGAAGGTCGGTTGAATTATTATAAAAAAGCGGTATTGTCTGAAGCTTATAGGTTTATGGATAATCGTGAGGAGCATGACAATATACCGTACGAATTTGGGAAATTTAAAGAAGATTTGGATGCTATAAAGTTTGATAAAGCCGCAAAAACCAAAGAAGATTCATGGAATAAATTAATCCAGGCGCTTAAAATACCCAAGAAATAAAGTTGAGTTATGAAAATTGCATATTTTACAGATACATATAAACCTCAAATAAATGGGGTGAGTTATTCTGTTGATACATTTGCGCAATATTTATCTAAAAATGGTCATACAGTTCGTGTTTATGCGCCCTCGTATAAATTCTTGGGGTCACTTGAAACTGACGGGCCATTTGTTGTTGAACGCTACAGTTCGTTTGCCTTTCCAACTTATAAAGAGATTCATATCAGTACGCCAAATTTAATTAAAATGATTAGATCACTGAATAAATTTAAGCCTGATGTGATTCATTTACATACGCCTGGAGTAATGGGTCTGGCGGCTATTATTTTTGCAAAGAAAATGGATATTCCACTGTTCGGGACTTATCACACTTTGTTTTCAGAACAGATTATGTATTTGTCACCAGCGATACTATTTAATTCTGTTGCTTTAAAAATTAATCAAGCGATAGATTCAATCCAAAAAACTGGTTCGGATAGCATGCTTAACAGTATCCTGCAGAAACTGGATTATTTAAAAACAAAGCAGCCTACTTTAAATAGCGGTGAAATCCCAGCTGAGAATACCGATATTAAAAAATTGATCTGGGATATGTTAAATAGTTTTTACAACGCTTGTGATCTAGTAATTGCCCCATCAGAATCTATAAAAGGGGCTTTATTGTCGCAGGGACTTCATAAACCTGTAGAAGTGGTATCAAATGGAATTGACTTGTCTATGTTTCCTCCGAAAAATCATTATGGGAGCGGTAAAAAACTTTTATATGTTGGTCGTGTAAGTTTTGAGAAGAATATTAACGTTGTACTCAAATCGTTTGAGATAGTTTACAGAAAAGACTCTGCTGTACGACTAACGATTGCGGGAGACGGCCCTGCTCTTGAAAGTCTTAAGTCGAGCGCTGCTAATTTGAAAATTGAAAGCGCTGTTGAATTTTTAGGATGGGTGGATCGCGCTGCTTTAAGCGAGCTGTATAGACAGCACGATGTTTTTGTGACAGCATCTACCATGGAAACTCAGGGGATAGTTTTGCTTGAGGCTTTGTCGAGCGGTCTTCCTGCAATTGGTGTTGATAAGTATGCGATTCCAGATATTATTAAAGACGGTGTGAATGGGTTTGTCGTTGGGGCGTTTGATGAGCAAAAATTTGCTGATAGAATTTTGAGATTAATTTCTTATCCTGAAATTATTAAAACATTTGGTCAAAATGCAGTCTACAGTGTGCAAGAGCATGATATAGTTAGAAATGTATTAAAAATGGAAAATTTGTACAAATCAATTTCTTCAAGATAAATTTTTATGGTATATCATTACAATTAGAAATAGTTTATAAATTGTGGGCATTATACGTTATTTAATATGAGTATAAAGAATAGCGAAAGTTTTGTTGAATTATTTAAGAATAAGCCATTTTTAATATTATGGTTAAATCAATTTTGTTTACAGCTTTCCTATAGTATTATCAATTTTTCATTAATATTGTGGGTTTATCAGATATCTCAAAGAAATTTGGCTGTTTCAATTTTACTTTTAGCAATTAGTCTACCTTCAATAATCTTTGGAATATTTGCGGGGGTGGTTGCTGATCGTGTTAATAGAACTAAAATTATTAGGTTTACAAATATAATTTTGGCTGTCTTGTTTCTATTGTTTTATTTTGCAAATAATTCCTTGTGGTATATTTATTTACTTGCTTTTGTAATTAGCATTGTCAGTCAATTTTTTCTACCTTCTGAGGCTGCAACCATCCCAACTATTGTGCCAAAAGGTCTTCTGACTAAAGCTAATTCATTATTTTCATTGACAATTTATGCCTCTCTTATTTTAGGATATACGATCGCAGGTCCTTTGATTAGTTTGAGTGGAAACTACGAAACCCCGTTTATTTTTGCTGGCATTTTAACAATTTTTGCTAGTATTGTTTTCTTTAAATTTCCATTTTTGCCTCAGCAAGTCAAAAAAAATAAAGCCTACGATACGCTTTCGTCTTCTTTTCGTAATGCTATCGCACAGATAAAAGAAGGGTTAGCCTATATTTATTCAAATAAAATACTTTTGGTCGCAATTGCTCTTTTAACATCAGTTCAAGTTTTTATTAGTACGATGAGCACTTTAATTCCTGAATATATTGAAAAAATTCTTCAGATTCCTGCGACCAATGCGAGCTATATTATCATGTTACCTTTGGGCTTAGGGCTTATTAGTGGTGCTTTTTTTAATGGTGCTTACGGCAAACATTTGCCACGACGTAAGGTGGTTGAATATTCGATATTTGGCGTGAGTGTGTGCTTGCTTTTGATCGCGTTTGCTCCTGTCATATCAAATTATTTGGCTTTTCGAGTAGTTGAAATTAGTACTAGGATTAGGCGACCGCTTGAACATATTGTCGGATTGTCTAGCTTGCTTGCAACGTTTTCTTTTTTCTTGGGATTTTTTAATGTTTCGATTGTGATTCCTGCACAAACTGTTTTGCAGGAAAATACTCCAGAGGAACTTCGCGGACGAGTGTTTGGAGTTTTAAATATGATGATGTCGTCTCTTGCTGTTTTGCCAGTGATTTTGGTCGGATCGCTCGCTGATGTTATTGGAATAGTCAGGTGTATCTCAACTCTAGGATTTATTGCACTTTTTATTGCTATTTTTGCTTTGTCTAAAAGATTTGTGACGGATCGTCTGCTTTTACAAAAATGAATATCTCCTCATTACGTCTTACTAATTTTAGAAATATTACTGATTTGTCTTTGGAATTCCCTTATAAAATGATTGGGATTTTGGGAGAAAATGCTCAAGGTAAAACTAATTTACTTGAGGCTTTATATCTTTTGTCGACAGGGGTAGGGTGGAGAACAAGTATTGATACCGAGTTTATTCAATTTGATCAGTCGTTTGCGCGAGTTGATGGGACAATAGGTGATGATCAGACTAGACTGACACTGACTATCGAAAGATCAGAAAACAGTACCAGCGCGAAAAAAGGTTATATTGTTAATGATGTAAGACGCAAAAAAGAAACATTTATTAGTTATTTTCCGACAGTTTTATTTCATCCGGAGGATTTAGTTTTGATCACTGGTTCTCCCGCACAAAGACGAAAAGTTTTGGATGAAGTACTGATTCAAGCTTTCCCGTATTATGCGCATTTATCTTCTCAGTACGGCAAAATTGTCGTCTCTCGAAACTGTGTTCTTGAAGCGATTCGTGAAGGTAATGCAAAAGTGGATCAGCTTGTTTACTGGACGGATATGCTTGTGAAACTGGCGGCTGAGGTTTATAAATTTCGGTATAGTTTTTTTGAATTTGTAGGCACGGATAATTCTAAATTTACATTTAGATATTTACCGAAAATACATAGTGAGTATTTGAGTCACGATGAACATTTTATTAAACATATGGAAAAATCTATTCATACTATAATCGAAGAAAATCCTCATAAAGAGATTATGAGCGCATCGTCACAGTATGGTCCTCATAAAGATGATTTTGAGTTTATGCATGAAAATAGAGATTTGTCGTTGTTTGGCTCACGAGGGGAGCAGAGAGCTGCCACTTTTGCATTCAAGAAGATGCAATTAGAATTTGTTGAAAAAATTAGAGCTACGAAGCCAGTTTTACTTTTGGATGACGTATTTTCAGAATTTGACCGTCCGCATCGAGCTGAACTTTGGAATCTTACTTTGGGTTTCCAGACATTCATCAGCGGGACCGAGGATAGATTTTTTACTGAAGAGTCGTTTAATTTTGATAAAATATATAAAGTTAAAAATGGTCAGATTCTGGTATAATAGCTTGATGAAGTTTGGAAATTTTTCTGATTTTAAATACATGTTTTTTGAGCACGAACACAAATGGAAATATCGTAAAATATTTGCAATTCGAACTGTTGGCAATATATTAGTTTTGTCTTCTGTTCTTTTTATTTTTGCTCAATTTTACCCAGTAATTGCCGCTGAAGTTGGCTATCGGTATGACCGGTTTCGAAAGCCTCGAGGCGAGGAGATGGCTCAACTTCCGGTAAACATTCGTGAGCCAGTTGTAGAAACTACTAGCTCAGGAGCGATGATTCCTGCGATTACCCCAAAGCCTCTGCCATCTTTGGTCGTTGAACCTGTTAATACTGATTTTAGTATTGTTATTGAAAAGATTAATGCAAATGCTCCTATAATTACTGACGTTGACCCATTTGATAAAGATCAATACGATGCAGCTTTGAAAAAAGGCGTTGGGCATGCTAAGGGGACTCACTATCCCGGTGAATCTGGGAATGTTTATTTGTTTGCGCACAATACTTTAAATGCATGGGATATTCCAAAATATAATGCGGTATTCTTTCTACTTCACAATCTTGATGTTGGGGATCGGATTACGACTTATTATAAAGGTAATCGATTTGACTATATAGTTTTTGACAAGACAGTTCACAAGCCTGATGATCTGAAGCCTTTGCAGACTGAATATACTGAGCCAGTTTTGTCTTTGCAGACCTGTTGGCCTCCTGGTACTACTTGGCAGAGGTTGGTTGTTCGGGCGAAGTTGGATCGGTAAATCTATTTTCTTGAAATTTTTATTAACCTTATTATTAATGTAAGTAATGCTACTGCAATAAACCAGACAATTGTATTTAAAATGAAAAGAATAATTCCTAATTTAAGATCGGAATAGTTGCTGTTAAAATAATATCCTATTGGCCAACCCTTGGTTTCAGTACACCCTAATATACACCACTGCTGACTGACTAAGAGGGTTAGTAAGGAAATTATAATACTTAAGAAAACTCCATTTATTGCTACTCTGTTCTTAACTACTGGAAAGTTAAAATAACTTATCATTTTACTTTTATCTTAAGTTTATTGTATAAAGATTGGGTTCGACACCTGCGCGGCTGTTGAAATTGGTGAGGAAAACTAGGCGTCCGCCGTCTGGCCAAGGGAAAACGTGGATGTTTTCAAATGGACCACTATAAATTGTTGATTTATTTTTTCCGTCAGTTTCGATTATTGAAAGTGAGCCATCTTCGACCATTATTAAATGTTGAATTTCACGATCAGCTTTTTCTTCGACAGGGTACCAAGTATAATATGTTGCATTTGGAAGATCGAAGCTAGTTTTCTTTTTGATATCGTAAATTTTAATGTTCATGTCAGCCGAAAATGTTGCAGTTTGTGATTCACTGTATACTTTGTATTGTGCTGATATTGTTGCAATTGATGCATCAACTATGTTTGCTGAATCTGTTGCTGACTTTATATTTTGATTAATTGGAATGATTTTTGGTTTCTGGGAGGCTTTTACGCTTGCAGAAGGATAGGCTTGGTTTGGGCTTGTTGCGTAGAGGAACATGGTTTCGTCCCAAGACCATCGAATCGGAATAGCAGAGTCGGATGCGATTTTTACGCCTTTAGGATCATCTGCTAATTTTATATTTCTTAGAGCTTGTACACTTTTGATTTCGTCCATCCAAGAGTTTAAAGTACCTTCTTTTGTTGGTGTTATGTCTGAGGGACTCGTGTTTAACTTGGTTATATCCAAAAGATAATTTCTAGTAAATTTGGTTTCTGGATTTGAATTCTCTTGGAGTGTTGCTAATAGTTGTTTGCTGTCAGGTGACCAAAGCAGCTCTGCTTGGCTGTAGTCTATATTTCCGCTATTTTTGGTGATTTGGGTAAAGTCGGTTGACGGTCCCGTGAATACTGTTCTTTTTGCCATATCCATAACCCAGAGTCCAGCTTTGTCTCTTTCGCTAAACTTTACTGCGTATGCAACTTTTTGTCTGTCGGGGGACAACTTAACATTTACGACTCCAGTATTTGTGATGGGATTTACACTAGGAATAGCTGGCCACATTATGGCTTCAATTTCAGTTGTTAATTGTTTATCAATTGTCAATTGTTTTTCCCAAGTCGTATATCCTTCTTTTGTCAGTTTGATTTTATAATCTTTGGTTGGTAGGAAGGAAATACTAGTGTTGGTTACGTTTTGTGGATGATCATCGATAAATATTTGAGCGCCACTCGGCACTGAATTGACGATCAAAACGCCTGTTTGAACTACTTGTTTTGTTTTTGTGTCGAATGTATAGCCTTGGACTAACATGACACCGATTAGGGTGCCGAGGCCGAGTATTAGTACTGATGAGATTGATAAAATTATTCGATATTTTCTGTCCATAAGTTTTATGATAGTGGGGTTTTTGATTAATTGCAAATTAGTACTTTATTATACCAAATCTAGTATAATCCCCCTATGCTAAAACTGACTAAAAGAATTGGGATCGATTTGGGTACTGCAAACTCGCTTGTTTATCTGGCTGGAAAAGGTATTGTATTGAATGAGCCGACGGTTGTGGCTGTCTCAGTTGATGACAATAAAGTAGTTGCGGTTGGAAATGAAGCGCGTGAGATGCTCGGACGAACTCCAACAAATATCGTTGCAAGTCGTCCCATGCGAGATGGGGTTATCGCTGATTATGTTATTACAGAGGCAATGCTTCGGTATTTTATTGATAAGGTATGCGGAACTTCGCGATTTTTTAAACCAGAAGTGATGATTTGTGTTCCTTCGGGTGTGACTTCTGTTGAGAAGAGGGCTGTACTTGACGCAACGATGGCAGCGGGGGCAAAAATTGCTTATTTGATAGATGAGCCGCTTGCGGCTTCGATTGGTGCAAAAATTCCAATTGCCAATCCATCTGGAAATATGATTATTGATATTGGTGGTGGTTCTGCTGAGGCGGCTGTTATCTCTTTAGGCGGGATTGTGGTTCACGGGTCTGTCCGGGTTGCTGGGAATAAGATAGATGAAGCAATTGCGACTTTTATTCGCCGTAAATATAATTTAATCATCGGGGAGCGGATGGCTGAGGAGATAAAAATTACGGTTGGGTCGGCAATTACACTTGATCCTCCTTTGATAATGGAAATTAAGGGCCGAGATGCTATTGATGGTTTACCGAAAATTATTCAGATTTCATCTGACGATATTACTGATGCTATTTTGCCAAGTTTACTTTCAATCGTATCGATGGCTCGAAATGTTTTGGAGCAGACACCGCCAGAGCTTGCTGCTGATATAATAGACAAAGGAATTGTTTTGTCCGGAGGATCATCACAGCTTCGCAATTTAGATAAACTGCTGATGCGCTCAACAGGTGTTCCTGTATATTTGGCTGATAATCCTTTGATGTGTGTTGCCATTGGTACCGGTGTTGCGATTGAGAATATTGATTTGTATAAAAGAGGTATAAGTAGGAGATAAAATGTTAATTGGATTTGACGGATCGCGCGCGTTTGTTTCTCAGAGAACGGGGACTGAGAATTATTCCTATAATTTGCTCTGTGAACTTTTGCAAACGGACAGGAAAAATGCCTATAAAATATATTTGCGACTGCCTGTTGAAATTGAGAGAACTAGCAGCGAGATAAAAAAATGGGTAGAAAGTGTTACTACTGCTCTTCCGAAGACAAATAATTATCGATTGGTATTAATAAAGAACAAAAGATTGTGGACGCAAATGGGGCTGGGTTGGGAGATTTCGCGAAGGCCGGTTGATTTGCTTTTTGTTCCTGCTCATACCTTGCCATATTTTCGTCCTAAAAAAATAAAAACTGTTGTAACAATTCATGATTTGGGATATGAATATTTGCCTCAATATCATAAATTTCCTGATCGCCTTTGGCTTAATAAAAGTACTGAGTATGCCGCAAAAAATGCTGATAAATTGATTGCAGTGTCTGAAGCTACTCGGGATGATTTAGTATTGAAGTTAAAAGCTAATCCAGAAAAAATTACGGTGGTTTATGAAGGTTTTGTAGAAAATAGAATTAAAAGTTTGATTGATTTAAAAAATATTTCTGAAATTGTAGAGAAATATGGATTACCGAAAAATTATTTATTTTTTGTAGGAACGATTCAACCGAGAAAAAATTTAATTAGAATATTTCAAGCTTTTGCTGAAGTATTGAAGGATCCAAAAATCGAAGAAAAATATCCGAATTTAATGTTTGTTTTGGCCGGGAAAAACGGATGGCTTTTTAAAGAAATTTTGGAAGAGCCTGAAAGATTGGGAATATCTAAAAAGGTAAAATTTCTAGGTCATATTCCTGACGAAGATATGTATCCACTAATGAGTAAGTCTTTGGCTTTGGTTTACCCGTCATTATTTGAGGGATTTGGGCTACCAATACTTGAAGCGCAAGCATGCAATATTCCAGTTATTACTTCCAATAAAAAGCCTATGACTGAAGTGGGTGGTGCGGGTTGTGAATACGTTGACGAAACGTCAGTTGATTCTATTCGCGAAGGGTTAAAACATGTTTTACTAGATGATATGTATGCAAAAAAGTTAAAACAGCTAGGCAGCACAAATGGGAAAAGATTTAGTTGGAAAAAGGCAGCATCGGATACGTTAAAGGTTCTGGAAGGTGTTTAAAATATGAATATTTTGGGAGTTCGAGTCGACAATTTTTCTATTCAAAAATTGATGAATGATTTGCTTGTCAAAATGGAAAAAAGGCAAGGCGCTCATATTGTTACTGTTAATCCTGAATTTGTTGTTGAGGCTGCCAAAAATATTGAATTTAAGAATGTATTGAATAAATCTGATTATTCATTAATTGATGGAATCGGGATTTTGGTGGGGCTGAGATATTTGAGTGAAAATAAAGGAAACGCGCCTCTCGGATCGTTTGCAAAAATTAAGGCTTTGATTAAGTTTTATTTAATTTACTTTAAAATCTCGTTTTTGGGTGAAAAGGTGATTGTTGATAAATGCGAAGTTAAAAGAGTCAGCGGAGTGGATTTTATTTTCCAGATAATACAGCAAGATTGGATGAAAGGGCGAAAAGTCTATCTTTTGGGTGGAGCGGACAATGTTTCTTCGCTTGCCAGCTCGAGACTACGACGAATAAATCCGGATATTGTTTTTAGATCCTCAAGTGGTCACAGGGATATTCGAGAATTTTTGTCTGTGAATGAAAATTCTGAAGAAAATATCAAAATTGTTGCTGATATATCTAATTTTTCGCCTGACCTTCTACTCGTCGCTTATGGACATCCTTTTCAGGATTTGTGGATTGAAAAATTTAGATCCTCAATTCCAAATACAATTGCTGTTGGGGTGGGTGGGTCTTTTGATTATATTGCAGGAAAAATCCCTAGAGCGCCTGAGTGGATGCGCGCTATTGGGCTTGAGTGGTTCTATCGACTAGTCAAACAGCCAAAAAGATACAAACGAACAATTGATGCGACTTGGAGTTTTGCAAATCTTGTAGTTGCAAAATCTTTGTCCTGAGAACATACTGAGAATACTATTTATACGAGGAGAGAATATGATAGACACTTCTAGGCGCATGCTTGGACCAATTGAGTTGTTGAAAGAGTCAATTAAAGTTTTTCGAGAAAATGCACAAACTTATTTAACTATTATTGCTCCGCTAATTCTACTTGCATTAATTTTGGTTTTAGTTACGCCTGAGCCATTCAAAAAGTTGATCAGTACTTATAATTTTCCCGCTAACGAAATTAACCAACAAAATTATGCTTTAGCTAGCATAGTTTCTATAATTAATTCTGTCTTGACCGTGATTTTAACTATTGGACTTTACACGGCTATAGCTCATCGCGATGAGAAATTGTCAGCGATGGAATACATTAAGCTTGGCTTGAAGAAATTCTGGCCATACTTGTGGGTGAGTATTTTGGTTTCCGCTGTTTCACTAGGGGCGTCTGTATTTTTAATAGTTCCTGGAATTATAGTTGCGATAATGATATTTTGCGCACCGTATATATATTTATCAGAAAATATTGGTGGGCTTGAAGCTTTGGTTCGAAGCCGTGCATATACTAGAGGTCACGGATTGGGAATATTTGGTCGATTTTTGGCTATGCTTATCCTGTATATACCGATTGTTATAGTTGCTGCAATTTTTGGACGTTTTGGCGATATTTTTTCTCCGATCTTTGTTGTTTATTTTGCAACTTATACGATTTTGATGTATGAGAATTTGCGAAATATGAATCCAAATGTTGATTCAAAAACTCCATCAAAAACTAGAAAATATTTTAAGATATTAGCAGTAATTAGCCCAATCGTTGCAATAGTTGGAGTTTTGACATCGGTTGCTCTGCTAGCTATAAATCCTGCTGCTCTATTGAAAAAATCTCGAGATACAGTAAGACTTCAGGATTTGCTTGGATTAAAAATAGGAGTTGAAACGTATTATCAGGAAAATGGAAAATACCCAACCAGTTTGAATCAAGTAATAATTAATTCGGGACTGCACAAAACTGATCCTTCGACTCAACTCCCATATCAGTACAAAATAACCCCAGATGGTAGTTATCAAATATGCGCAGCGATGGAAGATAAAACTATGTACCCAGATTTAAAGCATTGTTTAACCGAATAATTATTTTAGTTTGATTGTTCGCTCGGTAGCAACCGATATAAATGTTTTCTAGCTTTTCTTTTTACAACAGGGTCTTCGATTGCATCGAGGACTCTGTTTATTTTGTCTATTCGTAAATCTGAGTATTGATCAGGGATTTCTAACATAGATTCCTGAGTTAATCCAGATACTTTAACGATTTCCAAAGCTTGAAACTCTTTTTGAGCGAGTGTTAAATCTATTAATTGTTTTAATTCGTTTTGTGATTGCTTTTGCAAGATAGCAGTGGCTACTTGGTCCGGGTTGCCAAAACTCCTGCCATCTATTTTGCTAAGTTTGCCGCAAAGGTCAACAAAAAGTGTTGCAGCTTGTTGAACTGTAAGCTGAAACAGAGTTATCTCTGGAACTAACTGATTTGAATGTTTTACTGAATCTGTATTTTGATATTCAATTTGAACATGACCTTGATTGTTATGATCTTTGAAAGCAAATGAATTGACAAATGAGGAAAGCAATTTTTCTGGTCTCATTTGTTGAAATTTTTGATAAAAATCAATTGCAGATTGTTCTACTAATGCTGCCACTTTTCTAAGTGAGTGAGACTTTGCTTGATCCTGTGAATCTATACTTAGTTCAAGTGGTTTGAGAATATATTTTTGAGTTATGTATGGATTTGAATTCTGCCTAGTCTCAGTCAACATCTTATTCTCCAATAGTGATTGTTTTGCCACCGATGTTTTTGATGAAATAGTTGTCGTGGGAGATAAAAAGGATTGCGCCTGTGAATGTCGCAAGCGCGTTTTCGAGCTCTTCAATAGACGGCAAATCAAGATGATTGGTAGGCTCATCTAGAATCAAAACATTGGGAGAACCCGCGAGCAGTTTGATAAGTTGAAATCTTGCTTTTTGGCCGCCTGACA
>Ga0163144_10003479_pt1 | contig 35819 bp, 32 predicted proteins | sample OliLak19BULKMAT1_FD_123175 | JGI IMG/M metagenome (GOLD analysis project Ga0163144, IMG submission 123175) | Freshwater microbial mat bacterial communities from Lake Vanda, McMurdo Dry Valleys, Antarctica - Oligotrophic Lake LV.19.BULKMAT1 | ecosystem: Environmental > Aquatic > Freshwater >...
CGACAGGCGCTCGATGATGTCGCGGATCATCCGTACCTGCTCGGCGTTCGACTCCGCGAGTTTTCCCTTGCCGGCGTAGAGGCTGTCCTCCATGCCGACGCGCACGTTGCCGCCCATCGTCGCCGCCATCGTGCCCATGTTGATCTGGTGGCGACCGCCGGCGAGAACCGACCAGCGGTAATTGTCCCCGAACAGCTTGTCCGCGGTGCGCTTCATGAAGGTGAGATTCTCGGCGTCGGCGCCGATGCCGCCGAGCGTGCCGAAGATCAGCTGCACGAACATCGGCAGCTTGACCAGGCCGCGATCGACCATGTGCGCGAGATTATAGAGATGACCGACGTCGTAGCACTCGAACTCGAAGCGCGTGCCGACGGCGCCGAGCTTGCCCAGCGTCGCCTCGATGTCGGCGAAAGTGTTGCGGAATATCGCGCCTCGGCTGGCCTCGAGGTACTCCTCCTCCCAGTCGTGCTTCCACTTGCCCTTGTATTTCGGGATCATCGTGTAGGTGCCGAAGTTCATCGAGCCCATGTTGCACGAGCACAGCTCGGGCCGCGCCTCGAGCGGCGCCTTGAGCCGGTCCTCGATCGACATGAACGTGCTGCCGCCGGTCGTCATGTTGAGCACGGCGCCGGTGCGCTGCTTGAGACCGCGCAGGATCTGGAACCAGGTGTCGACGTCGCCGGTGGGACGATTGGTCTTCGCGTCGCGCGCATGCAGATGCAGGATCGCCGCCCCCGCCTCCGCCGCCCCCGCGGCCTGCTCGATGATCTGCGACGGCGTCACCGGCAAATGCGGCGACATCGTCGGCGTGTGGGTCGCGCCGGTGACGGCGCAGGTGATGATGATCTTCTGGGATTTCGCCATGGAATCTACTCCGTGTACTCGAGACCGCCGCAGATGCTCATGACCTGCCCGGTGATCGCGCGCCCGGTCGGCGCGCAGAGATACATGACCAGGGCCGCGATCTCCTTGGGGTCGACCATGGTCTTGAGCGAGACAGCGCGCAGCGCGATCGCCTCCATCTCCTTGTAGCTGATGCCCTTGGTCTTGGCGCGATCGGTGAAGACACGCTCGATGCGCTCGCCGCTCACCACGCCGGGTGCGATCGCGTTGACGCGGATCTCGTGCGGGCCGAGCTCGACCGAGAGGCTGCGCGCGAGCGAGATCACCGCCGCCTTCGAGGCGGCGTAGGGCGTGCGCAGCGCGAAGGCGAATTTGCCGGCGACCGACGCCATGCAGACCATCGCGCCACCGCCATTGGCCTTGAGATGCGGGACGGTCGCCCGCGCGACGAAGAATTGGCCGTCGACGTTGACCGTCAGCGTGCGCCGCCAATCCTCGGTCGAGATCGATTCGATCGGCGCCGCCGGCCCGGCGATGCCGGCATTGTTGACGACGAAGTCGAGGCCGCCGAGAGCACCGACCGCGCGGGCGACGAACGCGTCGACCTGATCGGGCGCGGAGACGTCGCACGCCATCGTGCCGATGCCGGGCAGCGCCTTGACCGCATCGGCGAGGCGCGAGTCGACCACGTCGCAGATCCAGACGCGGCAGCCCGCGTCGTGGAACGCGCGGGCGATCTCGAGCCCGATGCCCGCCGCGCCCGCGGTGACGATGACGCGCTTGCCCTTCCAATAATCGCTCTCGGCCATGCTCCTGCACCCTGCTGTGATGATCAGATCGTGAATTCCTCGGCGAAGCGCGGATAGGTCTCCGCGACTTCGCTGCGGACGATGTCGCGGATCTCCGCGCGCAGCGTCGCATCCGGGACCGGGGACCCTGGCACGTTCGCCGGCTCGTCGTAGTCGAATCCCGTCGCCGCGCGGATGCTCGCCGCGGTCTCGCCGGGATGAACGCTGCGCAGCGCGAAGCGCCGCGCGTCCTTGCGCCAATCGAACAGGCAGCGGTTGGTGATCAGCGCCTGCGGGCCGCCGGGGCGATAGACCTCGGGCGCGCTCCAGCCCGGCGCGCTGATGAAGTCGACCTTCGGCACCAGCGCGCGGTGGTCGTGATCGAGGCGAAACAGGATCACGCGCGGCACGAGCATGTAAAGATAGGTCGAGCCGAACGAGCCCGCGAAACGCGCCTTCGGCCGCGCGTAGTCGCCGACGCTCAGCAGATTGATGTTCGCCTCGCCGTCGACCTGCGCGCCGGAAAGGAAGAAGACGTCGATGCGGCCCTGCGCGGCGCAGTCGAACAGCTCCTTGGCGCCCGAGGTGAAGCGGCTGTTGCGCCGCGAGCCGAGCACCGTGACGCGCATGCGTCCGCCCGAGCGCCGGCGCGCGAGCATCGCCGCCGCCGTCGGAATCGGCGACAGGGCGCCGGTCGCCACGTGCCGGGCGTCGCCGATCAGATCGGCGATCATCGCGATGAGGAGGGCCGCGTCGGTCATGGCGGATCGCCGAGCGGCTTGCCCTCGGCATAGCGGCGCAGCGCCGCCGGCTCGATCGGATAGCATTCGTCGACGCCGAGCGGCCAGGCGCCGCGCGCCACGACCGCGATCGCGTCGACATAGAGCGACGGCAGCACGCTGGCGACGTGGTCCTCGCGGTCGAAGAAGCAGCATTCCTCGACCCGCTCGACCGTGACGAGCGTGGCGCGCGCGGCGTGCGCCATCACCGACAACTCCAGCCGACGGCCAACCCAGACATTGCCCTCGCAATCGGCGGCGGCGGCATGGAACAGCGCGAAATCAGGACGCAGCGCCGGCAGGAGCACGATCGGGTCCGCCGCGTCGGCGAAGGGGTTCTGGATCTGCTTCCAATCGGCGCGATGGCGCAGCACGTCACTGCCGATCAGCCCGCGCAGCGGGATGAAGGGCAGGCCCTTCTCGGCCGCGTTGAGCGCGGCGTGGATCGCTGGGCAGGTGGAGTCGAGCATGCGGACCGCGCCGGACTTCACCGCCTTGATGAAGGCCGGCGCCATGCCGAACTCGCCCAGACTGACGGCGGCGGCCTCCATCGTCGCCACACAGCCGCCGGCGATCAGCAGATCGGCCTGCAACCCGGAGGACGGGCTGGCGACGAGATGCAGGTCGCGCACGCCGCGCGCCACGAGTGCGCGGGTCGCCGCGATCGCGACACCGCTGTAGTCGGGCGGCACGATGACCATTGCGCCGTCGGGAACGCGCCCGACCAGATCGGCGAGGCTCATCGTTTGGGTCAAGCGACCTCCTCGCGCAGCGCGGGCGGATCGAAGGCGCGCATATCGGGTGCGGCGCCAACGAGCGGGGCGACCTCGACCAGCGCGGTGTGGGCCACTGGACCCTGGGCGAGGCCCGACGTGCCCTTGTCGAGCGTCAGCACGTTGGGATTGCCGTGGCGATCGACCCCGCCGTCGTCGACATCGAGCCACGCGCCTGTGGCGAGTTGCACGACGCCTTGCATCATCGTGTCGGTGAGCACCGCGCCGGCCAGGCACGCGCCGCGATCGTTGAAGACGCGGACGATGCTCCCGGCAATGACACCGCGCGCGGCGGCGTCGCGCGGATTGATGAATATCGGCTCGCGCCCCGCGACCTTCGCGGCGCGGCTGGCGATGCCGTTGTCGTACTGGCTGTGCAACCGCATGCGCGGCTGGCTCGAGATGAGATGCAACGGGAAGCGCCGCGCGACCGGCGCACCCAGCCACTCCGCCGGCTCGATCCATTTCGCATGGCCGGGACAATCGTCGAGACCGAATCCGTCGATGCGCTCCGAGAACAACTCGATGCGTCCCGAAGGCGTGGCCAGCTTCGCACCGACCGGATCGGCGCGGAACGCCTCGAGCAGGCTCGGGGTGCGATTGGGCGGCGGCAGGCGCACATGGCCGGCCTGCCAGAACGCGTCGAACTCCGGCAGTGCGAGCCCGCGCGAAGCGGCGCGTGCGCGCGCTTCGCCGTAGAGATGGCGCACCCAGCCCATCTCGTCGCGCGCGCCGGTGAAGTCCTCGGCGAAGCCGAGTTCCGCCGCGATCGCGGTGAGGATGTCGTGGTCGCTGCGCGCACCGCCGATCGGCGCCACGAGGCGGCGCATGGCGAAGAGATGCGACTCGTCCCCGGCGATGCCGAGATCGTTGCGCTCGGCCGGCGTGGTGCAGGGCAGGACGATGTCCGCATGCCGCGCGAGCGGGTTCCACCACGGCTCATGCACGATCACCGTTTCCGGCCGGCGCCACGCCTCGCGCAGCCGATTGAGATCCGACTGGTGATGGAAAGGATTGCCGCCGGCCCAGTAGATCAGGCGGATGTCCGGATAGCGGTGGCGCCCGCCGTCGTAATCGAAGCTCTCGCCGGGATGCAACAGCATGTCCGCAAGGCGTGCGAGCGGAATGAAGTCGCGCACCGGGTTGCGGCCCTGCGGCAACGCCGGCCAGGCGATGCCGTGCGAGGCCACGCCGATGCGGTTGCTGCCGCCGTAGCCGAAGCCGAACCCACCGCCGGGCAGGCCGATCTGCCCGAGCATCGCCGCGAGGGTTATCGCCGCCCAGAGCGGCTGCTCGCCATGGTCGGCGCGCTGCAGGGACCAGGCGACTGCGATCATCGTGCGCGTCGCCGCCATCCGCCGCGCCAGCGCACGGATCGCCGCCGCCTCGACGCCGCAGATCGCCGACGCCCAGGCGGCGTCCTTGGGTTGCCCGTCGATCTCGCCGCGGAGATAGGCGAGCACGCGCGGAAAGCCGACGCAGTGGCTGGCGAGGAAGCGCGCATCGTGGAGCCCTTCGTCGACCAGCGTGTGCGCCAGCGCGAGCATCAGCGCGGTGTCGGTGTTGGGCCGCACGGCGATCCACTCGGCGCCGAGTTCCGACGGCGCATCGCCGCGAATCGGCGAGATGGCGACGAACCGCACGCCGGCGTCGCGGCAACTCTTGAGCACATCGCGCACGCCGTGATGCCCGACACCGCCGGCGGCGACCTGCGTGTTGCGCAAGGGCACGCCGCCGAACATCACCAGCAGGCGCGTGTGCGCGATGATCTCGGGCCACGAGGTGTGGGCGCGCACCAGCCCGTCCTGGCTGCCGATCACATGCGGCAGCAGCACCTCGCCGGCGGCGTAGCTGTGCGTGTTCACCGAATCGGTGTAGCCGCCGCAGAGATTGAGGAAGCGATGCAGCTGACTTTGCGCGTGATGGAATCGTCCCGCGCTCGCCCAGCCGTAGGAGCCGCCGAAGATCGCAGTATTGCCGTGCGCCTCGCGCACGCGCCGGATCTCGGCGGCGACCAGCGCCGTGGCGCGCTCCCAGCTCACGGGCACGAAGGCCTCGCCTCCGCGCGCCGCATTGCTGCGCGGCCCGTCTGCCAGCCAGCCCGAACGCACCATCGGCTGGCGGATACGCAAGGCGTCGTCGAGCGCGCCAGGCACCGAGCGCCCGATCATCGACGGATCCGGATCGCCCGGCAGCGGATCGACGCTGACGAGCCGGCCCGCCCCGACACGCGCGCGGTAGGCGCCCCAGTGCGTGAACAGCAAGGGTGGGTCAGACAAGAAAGCCTCCGGCCGCTCTTGCCGATCACTCACGAGGTCAGTACCGCGAGACCATTGTCGAGCACGATGGCCTGACGTTGCGCGGCGCTTGCGCGAAATGCGATGCCCGATGGCGTGTGCCAGAAATCGAAGCGCAGCGTCTCGCCCGGATGGAGCGGGCCCGCGAAGCGCGCGGCGAAGCGGACCAGCCGGGCGGGGTCGTGGTCGCAGAAGCGACGCAGCGTTTCGGCGCATGCAATGCCGAATGTGCAGGCGCCGTGCAGAATTGGCCGGGGAAACCCGGCAAGCTGCGCAACAGACGGATCGACGTGCAACGGATTGCGATCACCGAGCAAGCGGAAGAGCAGCGCCTGGTTTTGCGCGATGACCACCTCGGTCGATTCGTGATGGGCGGAGTTGGGCATCGCTGCCACCTCGACGAATTCGCCGACCGAGCCCCCGAAACCCCCGGCACCGCGCACAAACATCGTGGACCGCACGGTGCAGGCGGGCGTGCGTCCTTGGGCCACCACGCTCTCCTGAAAGACGAGTCCGCCACGCCCTGTCCCCTTGTCGCTCACCCCAGAGATGCGCGCGGTGATCCTCCCCGCGCCTGCGGACGCGAGCGGGCGGTGGAAGGTGATGTCCAACGCGCCATGAACAACGTGCTGTAGATCGATTCCACCAGCCCCGAGCCAAGTATCGTCGAAGGCGAGCATGGTGGCCATGCTCGGCACCACGCGCAGCTCGCGTTCATAGACGAAGGGCAGTTCCTCGGTCGCGCCGCGGATACCGAAGCCGACCGCCAATGCGTAGAGCAGGGTCTCGCGATCACCGTAGGCCACATCGCGCGCGGGAATGCTCAGAGCCATGAGTTTCTGGGGATCGAGTGGCATGCGGGAACTCGACTGAAATGTGTCTCAAACGATGATGACCCGCGCTCAAGGACGATGCAACGCTGTCCAAAAAAGCCTGCGCGCGGGCCACGAAATGCGTGCGCTCCGTCTCAGCATCGTGGGTGAGTTGGGCTACGAGCTCTACGCGCCGATGTCGGCGCGTCCGCACTGAATGCGATGCGGATGGAGAAAGGTCACAAGGGCGCGCGTGAACTCAATTCGACGACGACCCTCTTCGAGACGGGAATGCAGCGCTTCGCCAATGCAGCGTCGCTTTCGCGATGCTCGAGCCCGAGGCCGTCAAGGCTGCGGCGCCGTTGGACGTCATGCTGCTCGGCGAGCGCCGGTCGGTCTCACCGCTGGAGGCGGCGCTCTATGCCTCCCTGAGCATCCGACCCTCGGGCGTAGCGTCGTTGCGACTTGGAGGCGAAATGGATTCCAAGACAGCAGGCGATGCCGGTGGCTCTCATCGCGGCGTTCCATCACCTTATCGTCGCGGGGACCCGATGGGACGGTAGGCGGATAGCGCCTTACCCAATTGTTTGATGCCCTGGCGCAATTGCCCGGAGGTGACGCCGGCATGGCCGAGCAGAATGCCGGACCGCGGGGGTCGCCGAAAGTAGAACGGCGACGCAGGCCGGAGTGTGACGCCGTGATCTGCGGCATGGCCTGCGAGCGCACGGTCGTCCCAGCCAGCCGGCAGCCAGGCGATGATATGCATGCCGGCGCCGGCTGGCTGGATGTCGAGAATACCGCCAAATTCGTCATGCAATGCGCCCACCAACGTCGACTGGCGATCGGCGTAGAGTTTTCGCATGCGGCGAACATGAGTCGAAAAATGTCCATTGAGCATGAACTCGGCGATCAGCAATTGCTCGATGGGTGGTGGATGCCGGTCCGTCAGCGATCGGATCGCCACGACGGGCGCGACCAGATCTTCCGGCAGGATCAGATATCCCAGGCGGATCGACGGCAGCAGGATACGGCTGAAGGTTCCGACGTAGATGACATTGCTGCCGGAATCGAGCGCCTTCAACGCAGCGAGAGGCCGGCTCGAGTAGCGGAACTCGCTATCGCAATCATCTTCGACGATCACTGCGCCGGCGCGGCGGGCCCAGGTGAGGCATACGGTGCGCCGCGCCATCGGCAGGGTACCGCCGAGCGGAAAATGATTCGATGGCGTTAGATGCAGGAGCTTCGCTCCGGCCCGCGCCGAGGGAAGCGCATCGACGATCATGCCCTCGCCGTCGACGGGAATGCCGACGACCATGGCGCCATGTGCCTGAAGCAACGTGCGAACGAACGGGTCGCCGGGATCCTCGACACACGCGGTGTCCCCGGGCGACAGCAGAGCGCGCGCGACCAGGTCGATACCATGCTGGCCGCCGGCCGTGACGACCACATGCTCCGCCGAACAGGCGATGCCGCGCGATGCGCGCGCCCATTCCGCGATCGCGCGCCGCAACGGCTCGATTCCCGCCGCGTCTGAGGCGGTCAATAGCCTCCGGAAATCGGAACGCAGGCTCGACGTCAGAAGTCGACGCATGGTTTCCAGCGGCAACGCATCGAGCGCGGGGGTATCGATCTCGAATGCACGGTCGGTCCTGGGCAGCCACTGACCGATGAAGCCGGTAGCGATCTCAGCTTGCCGGGGAAGTTTTCGCTTCGGCCGCGGCGGGATTCCGAATTTGGTGGGGCGATCCTGTGCGCCCTGGCTGCCGACGATGGGTTGATCAACGGGATGGTCACGTGACACGACGGTGCCGGAGCCGACGCGCCCTTCGAGATATCCTTCGACGCGCAGCTGCTCGTAGGCATTGATGACAGTGTTGCGTCCCAGGCCCAGGTTCGTCGCCATTGTCCGCGTCGCGGGAAGGCGCGCGCCGGGAGCGAGTTGTCCCGACAGGATCGCGTCACGCAGGGCAACGTAGAGCTGACGAAACAGCGGTGCATGGTCGGCTTTATCCAGGCGGATGGGCACGACCTCGGCTTGATAGGCACGCTTCGGCACGAAATGGCACCTCCGGATGCGGTGATAAATGGATCCTTCAGATATCGAAAAATTGTTCTTTAGGAAAGACCATTTTTGCACTAGCGTGGATTTTCCGTCGTCGACGCACGCAGAAATCCGCCGGTGGGCGGTGCAACAGCATCGATCAAAGAGAGGCTTGAGCCATGAAAGGATCGACCCATGAGACATAGCGTTGGCGCCACAATCGGAGCATTCCTCGCCTTGTTCGTGACCACGTTCGGTGATGGCGCGCGGGCGCAGCAACAGGTCATCGTCAACTGCACGTTCGAGCTCGAATGGTGCGAAGCGCTTCGCGCAAAGTTCGAGTCGACGACGGGGCTCAAGGCCGCCGTCAGCCGCAAAACCGATGGCGAAGTCCTCGCGCAGCTCAAAGCCGAGGCGGGAAATCCGCGATTCGACATCTGGCACTCGGCCGGACCGGATGCCGCGGTGGTCGCCGCCAAGGTCGGGCTGCTCGACACCTACAGATCGCCAAAGCTGGGAGAGTTGCATGAATGGGCGGCCAAGGCGGCCGAGAAGAGCGGCTACACCCTGACGCCGATCTACACGGGCGTGATCGGCTTTGGGTACAACACCGATCTTCTGGCGAAGAGGAATATGCCCGAGCCGAAATGCTGGGCCGATCTGACGAATCCCGCCTACCGCAATGAGATCCAGATGGCGGATCCGTCGACCTCGGGCACCGCGTACACGATGGTGACGACCATCCTGCAGATGATGGGTGAAGACAAAGGCTTCGCCTTCCTCAAGGAGCTGCATCGGAACATCAACCAGTACACGCGCTCCGGCACCGCCGGCATCCGCGCCGCTGGTCGGGGCGAAACGACGATCGGCGTGGCATTCCTGCACGATGCGGTGGCGCAGGGCGTGCAGGGGTTTCCGGTCAAGGCGGTCGCGCCATGCGAGGGCACGGGCTTCGAGATGCCAGGGGTCGCCATCATCAAGGATGCCCGCAATATCGCGGGCGCCAAAGCCTGGTACGATTTCGTGCTGAGCTCGGCGGGTCAGGACGTTTCATTCGAGCAGAACAAGTTCCAGATCCAGTCGAACAAGAACGCCAAGATCCATCCGCTCGCGCCACGCGCCGACCAGGTGAAGATGATCGACTATGACTTGCTTGCCTTCGCGAGCGACGAAGCCCGCAACCGGATCCTCAATCGGTTCGAGCGCGAGGTGAAGACCGCGCCCAGGTGACCGCAGAACCGGCGACGGATTGCCGCATCGGAACCGCCCGGATCTGCGCGACCCGGGCGGTCGCGATCCTGCTCGGACCGCGCCCCGCATGATCGGATGATGATCGGCAAGCAACGCATCGCCGCGATCGCCTGGTTGACGCTCGGCTGGATCGCCGCATTGCTGCTGCCCTGGAATGGCGATGATCTCGGGTTCACGTCACTGGGCTGGATCCCGAGCTGGCCCGCGGGCGGCGGTGGCTCGGCACTCGGCCAGGCGCTCGGCGGGCATCGGCTCTGGCTCCTGCCCTTAGGGCTGCCATTGCTGCTCGCATTGCCGCCTCTGCTGCGCGCTCGACTCGACGCCCGCACTGGTGCGTGGCTGATCGTGGTGGGAGTGCTGGCCTTGGGATGGCTCGCATTGATCGCGATGTCGATCGATCTGCGCGGATGGACATGGACGCTGCCGGAAGTTCTTTTCGGCCCGCTGCCGCGCCGCAATCCGGGCCTCGGTGTCGGCGCCGTGGCCTATGGCATTGCCGGGCTGATGCTGGTCTGCCTGGGCGCCGCGCTGCGCGGCGCCGGGCGCGGCGAATTCTTCCGCGTCGGCTTGCTGGGACTATGCATCGCGCTGCTCGTGATGCTCGCGCTCTATCCGCTCATGCGCATGGGTCTCAGCGCTTTCCAGACGTCGCGCGGCGCCTTCGCGCCGGATCTGTTCTGGACCCGACTCACCGACGAACGGATCTGGCGTGTCGGCGGCGTTTTCACCAACACCGTGCTGCTCGGCCTCGCCAGCGCGGCGTCATCGACATCGATCGCCCTCGCCTTCGCTCTGGTCACCGACCGCACGACGCTGCCTGGGCGTCGCGTGCTGCGCGCGCTGTCGGTGCTGCCGATCATCACGCCACCCTTCGTGGTCGGCCTCGCGGTGATCCTGTTGATGGGTCGCAACGGCGCGATCAACCATCTGCTGGAAGCCGTCTTCGGCATCGAGGGCGGACGCTGGATCTACGGATTCCCGGGCTTGTGGTTCGCGCAGACTCTATCGTTTGCGCCGGTCGCCTATCTGGTCCTCGTCGGCGTTCTTCGCGGCGTCGATCCGGCGCTCGAGGAGGCGGCGCTGATGCTGCGCGCGGGCCCTGCCCGTGTTTTTCGCACCGTCACGCTGCCGCTCGCGCTGCCCGGCATCGCCAACGCCTTTCTGATCGGCTTCATCGAAAGCCTCGCAGACTTTGGAAACCCGCTGCTGCTCGGCGGCGACTACCAGGTGCTGGCGACATCGATCTATTTCGCAATCGTCGGCGCGCGTCAGGATGGCGGCCAGGCGGCCGTGCTCGGGCTGATCCTGCTGGCGATGATGGTCGCGGTGTTCGTCCTGCAGCGTCGCGCGTTGGGCGAGCGCGGCTTCATCACCGTCACCGGCAAGGGCCAGGGCGCAGCGCCGCCCCCCCTGCCGATGCTCGTCCGTGCCGGCTGCTACGCGCTGGTGCTGCCTTGGGCGACGCTGACTCTCGTGATCTACGGCATGATCCTGTTCGGCGGCTTCGTCGAAAACTGGGGTCTCAACCACGACGGCACGCTGCGCCATTACGCGGCCGCGTTCGGCGTCGCATGGAACGCCGGAGCGGTACGCTTCACCGGTCAGGCTTGGGACTCGCTCTTCACGACGCTCGAGCTGTCGCTGATCGCGGCGCCGCTCACGGCGATCTTCGGCCTCGCCATCGCCTACCTCTTGGGGCGGCGGCGCTTTGCGTTCCGGACCGCATTCGAGATCGCGACGCTGGTCGCGGCGGCCGTGCCCGGCACGGTGCTCGGCATCGCGTACATCCTCGCCTTCAACAATCCGCCGCTCGAGTTCGTGCAGACCGGCGCGATCGTCGTCGCGAGCTTCGTCGTGCGCAACATGGGGCCGGGCATGCGCGCAGGCGTGGCGGCGCTGCAGCAGATCGATCCCAGCCTCGAGGAAGCGTCGCTGATGTTGCGCGCCGGCCCGTTCGCGACGGTGCGACGGATCTTGCTGCCGCTGCTGCGGCCGGCGATCATCGCCGGCCTGATCTACGGTTTCGTCTCCGCGATGACGTCGATCTCGGCCGTGATCTTCCTGGTCAGCCCGGGCATCACGCTGTCGACGGTCTACATCGTCAATCTCGCCGAGGCCGGCACGTATGGCATCGCGATCGCCTATGCCTCGGTACTGATCCTGCTGATGTTGAGCGCGATCCTGATGATCCAGCTCGTCATCGGCGAACGCAGGATCCGACGATCCGCGGTGTTGGCCTAGAGGGGCGCGGAGTCGAGGAATCGCCTGAGAACATTGGCTGTCACGGTCGCGACGTCATTGCAAAAATCGTCGCATGGCAGCGCACCGATCCAGGCGATCGAGCCGGTCGCGAACACGCCGCCCGCGCCGGGTCGCGCGAAGATCACCATCTCGCCGCAGAGCGGCAGGCCATTCCCGGCCAATTCCTCCAAGATGCAGCCCTGATAGTGGATGGACGGCAATTGAGCGCGCGCCAGGACAATGGCGTCGGATGGCGTTCCGAGTTCCGGATCCGTGCGATCCATCTCGATTCCGGCGGCGCCTCCACCAGACAGGCCCTGCGCGCCGATGCGCCGCCCCTCGATTCCCGCGAAGACGAACGACCAACGCCGAGCCTCGCGCAGCGGCACACGCTCATAGGGGCCGGAGCGTGTGAAGCCTTCGACGACGAAGCCGACACCGACGAGCGCTTGGGGCGGGCGCCCAAGCGTGCGCCATGTTCCACCAGGTTCACCTGTGAACGCGTGATGCGCCTCGCCCGGCTCCGAGAGCCAGGGACCGGCTCCGTCATGGCCGCGGCGCAGCTCGATCACGCCAGGCCGCGTCGGATGGAAAGCGATGCGCCAGTAGAATCCGTTGCCACCGAGATACATCAACCTGCCGCCCGTCCCGACATAGCCCTGCAGCGCGTCGAGCATGCGCGTCGACACATATTCCGGCTGGTTGCCAGTGAGAACCACCCGATACGGCGCCAGCAATGCCTCGCCGTCTCGATCGAGATCCTCATCGGTGACGACGTCGTAGGCCTGGCCGAGCTGCTCCAACCAGCCGATCAGCAGCAGATCGAGTCCAAACCAGCGCAGTCCGACGCCGTCGGCTCCGTCCCAGCGGCGATATTTCGGTCGCTGCGTGAGTGTCGGGCGCAGCCGCGAGGAATGGCAAACGCCCGAACCATCCGCGTGGCGGTCATAGAGCGACAGGCCGAGCTCGCGATGGCGATGAAGGAGGAGATCGGCGGGCTGCAGGACGATGGGTCGGCCGATGCTGCGTTCCGGGTGCGGCTTGTCGAATGCCTGATGATCATTGGAGTAGGCCATGTAAGTCGCCGTCGGCAGCAGCACAGCGACCGGCGCGGTCGCCTGACCAGGCTTCGGCCGCACAAAGACCGGCACTCGATCTTCGGCATCACCAAGACGCAGACGCACCGCGTAGACGCCGCTCTGGAAGTCGTCAGGCACGGTCCAGGTAAAGCTGGGCAGCCAGCCGGCATCGTAAAGGTCGTCCTCATGAAAATGCGCGGCATCGTAAGTCCATGGCGCATCACGCCAGTGCACGCCCTCAGCGCGCCAATTCGCACCGGTCACGGCGCGCGTCGGCAGGTTGACGAGCCGGCCATGGAGCGCGTTTGGTCCGCTGTCGATCATCACGTCGCCGGACATGTCCAAGGAAAACGACCAGGCGGCGATCGACTCTCCGGTTGCGCTGGCGAGGCGCGGCGCTTCGAGCTTGCCGTTGAAATGGTCGCAGGAAATCCTCGTCGTCGCGTCCAGGCGTGCGGCGAAACTCATGGATGCCCCGCGCGCCGGCACGTAGCGCGCGCCGCCACGCGTGGTCGCGCGCCATGGCGCGATGCCGTCGCGCGGATCGATCGCCTCGACGACGAGAGACAACTCGTCGCCGCCGACATCGCAGCGCGCGCGGAGGCGATACCAGCGTCGTCCGAGCAGCGGAGCCGCCGCGCGCAATTCGGTGCCGTCGCCGAGCCGCAGCATGGCACGCCCGTCGACCAGCCCGAGCACGAATCCCGCCGCCTTCCACGCCTGAGCCGCCAGGATCTGGCGCGGCTTTGACGGCATGGTCGGCCAGACCAGAAGCTCGATGGCAAACCCGTTCGGGTCGAACAGGCGAGGGTCCGCAGGCAGCAGCGCATAGGAGCCGCAATCCGTCGCCTGTGGACCGCCTTCGTGGACGCCATCGATTACAGTGTCGACATGAGTTTCATCGACTGCGTCGCTGTCACGCGTGGTCGGCCCACCACGCAGGCGCACGACATCGGCTTCGTATCGCGCGGGCCATGCGCATGACACATGCAACGTCAGCGTTTCACCGGGGACGACGCTCCAGCGATCCGCGTAGCCGATGATGTCCATCACAGCGCAATCGTCAGATCGCCGCCGGTCAGGCGCTTCCAGCGCAGCCGGAATATGGCGCGCGCCGCGGCGGCTACGCTTTCGAACGGCGGCAACTCGTGGATGATCGGCGTGTCGCCGCGGCGCCCCGTGAGTTCGGCGAGACGAAACCGCGCCCCATCCGCATCGGCCAAGACGACCAGCCGCCCCGCCGGTGGTTCGTCACGCATGCGATCGAGCAGAGCGCGCAGCGCCGGAGACGGTTCGCCGAGCGGGTCGGCGAGATGCTCGCGTGCAAGCGCGAGATCGAACGACCCTGCGTCGAGAGCGACTTCCGTCATGACGGGATCTCACAGACGCAAGGCGATGGGACGCCTCGTCTTCGCCGACTCCATGGCGGCATAGGCAATCGCCAGCGCGCGCCTGCCATCGTCGAGTCCGATGCCGGGGGCTCGCCCGGCCTCGATCGCCGAAATGAAATCATCCATCTCGTCGGCATAGGCCTTGGCGTAACGCTGGATGAAGAAATAGTGCAGCGGGTCATGCCGTATGCCGCTCGCATCGTAGCGCTCCAGCGAAGTCGGAAGCTGATTGCGGGAGATCAGCATGCCCTTCTCGCCGAATGCCTCGATGCGCTGATCGTAGCCATAAACCGCGCGGAAGCTGGAATTGACATGCACCAGAGCGCCATTGGCCAGCGTCAGAGTGACCATCGCGGTATCCGGATCGCGCATCGGATTTGTCTTCTCATCCAGCATGACGGAGGTACGGGCGAAGACCTCGACCGGCTCTTCACCGGTCAGCCAGCGCACCATGTCGAAATCATGGATCATCGTGTCGTAGAAGATGCCGTAGGGCATCGCCTTGACGTAGTCGGGGGGCGAGATCTCCGGATCTCGGCTCGACAATACGATCATCTCGGGTCGGCCGATCTCGCCCTTGCGGATGGCATCGTGCATGGCGCGATGCGTCGGATCGTAGCGACGATTGAAACCGACGAAGAACGGCACGCCGGCAGCTCGCACGATTTGGGCGCAGGAGTCGACCTTGGAAAGATCAAGATCGATCGGCTTCTCGCAGAAGATCGCCTTCCCGGCACGCGCGGCCGCCTCGATGATCGCAGCGTGGGTGCGCGGCGGCGTACAGATCACGACGGCATCGAGCTTGGGGTCGGCCAAGGCCGCTTCGAGCGATGTCGAAGCGTCCGCACCATGTTGCCCCGCGACGCGCTCGGCGGCGGCGCGGTCGAGATCGACCACCAAGCGCAGCCTGGCGCGCGGATGGCCGGCGATGTTGGCGGCGTGCACGGGACCGATGAAGCCAGCGCCGATCAGACAGAACTCCATCATCGCCGTCACGCCACGGTGAAGCCGGCGTCGCGCGCCAGCTTGCTCAGATTGCGAAATCCCATCGTCGCGTAAGTGAGTGGATGAGCCTTCGCGGGATCCTGCTCGGCCTCCACCACCAGCCAGCCGGAATAGCCCTGCCCAGCGAGATGGCCGAGGATCGGGCCGTAGTCGATCGCCCCGTCGCCGGGCACGGTGAACACGCCATCGACAACGGCATCGAGAAAACTCTTGTTCGCTTTCAACGTCTGCTCCAGCACGGCGCGGCGCACATCCTTGCAATGCACATGAACGATCCGCTTGGCGTGCCTGATCGCGAGCGCGAGCGGATCGCATCCGGCATAAGTCGCATGGCCGGTATCGAGCAGCAGGCCGACCTCGTCGCCGGTTGCGGCCATGAGCCGCTCGATCTCCGCCTCAGTCTGGACCGCCGTGCCCATGTGGTGATGGAACGCCAGGCGGACCCCGCGCGCGGCCATGTGCTTGCCGACCGCAGCGATGCGCTGCGTGTAGATCGGCCATTCCGCCTCGCTGATCTCGCGCCGCTGGTCGGCCGGCTTGGTGCGATCGCCATGCGTCGCGCCCGAGCCCTCGGCGAACACCATCACCTTACAACCCATGCCGGCCATCAGATCGAGATGGTCCGATATGGCCGCGATCTCGGCGGAAGCGTCGCGATCCAGGAGCTTGGCGCTGTACCAGCCCGAGATGAACGCCAGACCGTGGCGCGCGAGGATCGGCCGCAAGGCAGCGGTCGTGTTCGGAAACTTGCCGCCCATCTCGGTGCCCGCATAGCCCGCCTGTTTGGTCTCGGCCAGGCACACCTCCAGCGGCGTGTCGCCGCCAAGTGCTGGCATGTCGTCATTGCTCCAGGTGATCGGATTGATGCCGATGCGTATGTTCACGGAAGGCTCCAATCGTTCAAAGAATGCCAACGGCGCCAAGGTCCTGGCGCAAGGTCGGCGGACCGCGGAAATGAATGCCGTGGATGCCGAGCGCCGAGGCAGCGCGTGCATTTCCAGGGTCGTCGTCGATGAACACCGCGTCTTCCGCGCGAATCGCGTGGCGCTGCATCAGCCGCTCGAAGATGCGCCGGTCGGGCTTGATCACCCCTTCTTCGCCCGACACCACGATGCCGGCAAACCAGCCGAGGAAGGGGAAGCGCAGGCGCTGCGATGGAAAGGTTTCTGCCGACCAGTTGCTGAGCGCGTAGATCGGGGTGCCCCGCGATCTCAACTCCTCCAGCACCGCCACCGTGCCGTCGATCGCACCGGAGATCATCTCATCGAAACGCGCATGCCAAGCGCGAATCAATGACGCCTTGTCAGGATGACGCGCGATCAGCTCCGCCTCCGCCTCGGCGAACCGGCGGCCGGAATCCTGGCGTTCGTTCCATTCGGTAGTGCAGATATTCGCCAGGAACGATTCCATCGCCGCCTCGTCACCGGCGAAGAGCTTGCGGTAGAGATAGCGCGGGTTCCAATCGATCAGGACGCCGCCGAGATCGAACACCACTACCGAGCGCGGTAACGCATGACTCATGACGAGGTCAGATCGCAGCGGCGCGGCGCGGCCGATCGAACACGGTGCGTTCGAGCAGCGCCACGCTCTTCTCCACGCCCTCGAGGGCCGGCATCATCGGATCCTCGTGTTCGATGCTCAATACGTCATTGTAGCCAGCATTGGCGAGAGCTGCGCAGAACTCGCTCCACCACGCCTCGCCGTGACCGTAGCCAAGCGTGATGTAATTCCAGCTTCGCTCGCGCCACTGGTCGCCGGGGACGGTCTCGATGACGCCATTCCTGGCGCCGATGATCGGATCAATCCGCGTGTCCTTGGCGTGGACGTGATAGATCGCGCCGCCGAGCGTTTGCGTAGCGACGATCGGGTCGGCGCCCATCCACATGAGATGGCTTGGATCGAAATTCGCACCCACCGTGTCGCCGACGGCATCGCGCAGCCGGGCAAGGGTGGAGACCGAGTAGACGTTCTGGTGGCCATGCAATTCGAGGCACAGCTTGCGGATGCCGAGATTGTTCGCGTAGGCGACCAGTCCGCGCCAATAGGGAATCAAGACTTCGTCCCACTGCCAGCGCAGGATCTCGCGCACTTCCGGTGGCCACTCCGTCGTGACCCAGTTGGCGTGACTGTCGCCCGGCGCGCCTGGGCAACCGGACATCATGACGACGCGATCCACGCCCATCAGGCTCGCCAGTTTGATCGTGTCGCGAGTCACCTTGTCGTGCTTGCGTCCGTGCTCACCGGGATGGACCGGATTGCCGGAACAGTTCAACGCGCTGATCGCCAATCCATGATCCGCCAGCCGTGCCTTGAATGTGCGGCGCGCCATGTCGCTGTCGAGCATCCCCGCGAGATCGAGATGCGGCGCGGACGACCAGTTACCGCAGCCGAATTCCAACATGTCCAGCCCGAGCCGCGCGGCGGTCGTCAGCAATTCGTCGAAAGACAGCGCCGGCAGGCTGTCGGTGATCATTCCGATCTTCACTGCGTCACTTCTCCTCGACCCTGCGCACGGATGCTCGCCGGAAGGCTCTTAGCGTGGCCGCCACGGGCCTTCAATTGGAATCACCGAGGGCCGGAATATCGGCAGATCGATAGAGCCATTATGACGCGCACGCCCAATCTTACGGCCACCCGGCGCAGCACTGCCTGTCGCCAGCGGCGCATTGATCGCACTCGGCGCGATCACGCCGCGCCGAGTGCGAGTTGCAGACTGCGTCATGCCAGGTATTTCCTGAAATGGGCGATCGTCCGGTCCCACGCCAGTTTGGCCGCGGCCTCCTGGTAGCGCGGCGTCGAGTTGTTGTGGAAGCCGTGCTGCGTGGCGGGATAGGTGTGCTTCTCGTACGTGATGCCCGCCGCCTTCATCGCGGCCTCGAAAGCCGGCCACATCTCGTTGATGCGATCGTCGCTCTCGGCATACTGGATCATCATCGCGGCCTTGATCGCCGGCACCGTCTCCGTCGCGGGCGCGGCGCCGTAGAAGGGTACGGCCGCGTTGACGTCGGCGCCGAGCGTCGCGGCGAGGAAATTGGTCGTGCTGCCGCCAGAGCAGAAGCCCGTGACTCCGAGCTTGCGGGTGGACAGCGCATGCGCCTTCAGGAACCGCGCGCTGTTGAGCATGTCCATGCGTAGCTTGCCCTGATCGAGACCGGACTGCAGCGTCCGGCCGTCGTCGTCATTTCCGGGATAGCCGCCGACCGGCGCCAAGCCGTCCGGCGCGAGCGCCAGGAAGCCTTCCACCGCGGCACGGCGCGCAACATCCTCGACATAGGGATTGAGCCCGCGGTTCTCGTGGATCACCAGGATTGCCGGAAACGGCCCCGCCCCGGTTGGCTGCACCAGATAACCACGCATCGCGCCGGAGGAACCGCCCGGCGACGGGTAGGTCACGTAGTTCGCCTTGATGCGCGGATCGGTGAAGGAGATCGTCTGCGCCTGCGCATAGCGCGGCAGCAACGCCTGCGCCATCGCGAGGCCGCCCACCGTCACGACGGCGGCGCGGCGCAGAAATTCGCGACGATCCATGCCGCCATGGCAATACTCGTCGTAGAGGTCGAACACGCGCTGGTCGATCTCACCTTGCGTCAAAGCCCGCGGCGCTGCCGGCGCGAGGTCGGTGCCCACGTCACTCCATTGTTCAGCCATCTCTGGATCTCCCATCGGATTGCTCGGATGGGACAAGCGGAGCAGAGTTTGGGCCGAACGTCGAGGCCGCGATGACAATCGGCCGTTCGAAAGCACCCGCCCGGCGCGTCCGTCAGCTGTTCGCCATCGCCGCTGTCCTGGCTGTCCCGGCGATCGTCGCGCGCGCTCAGACGGTGCCGGCAGTCGCCGCCATCGACGAGAAGAGCATTGGCGGTGTCGTGCGCGGGCCTGGCGGGCCGCAAGCCGGGGTCTGGGTGATCGCCGAGACGCGCGATCCGCCCGTGCGCTTCATCCGCATCGTCGTCACCGACGACCAGGGTCGCTACCTCGTCCCCGATCTGCCCAAGGCGAATTGCGATGTCTGGGTCCGCGGCTACGGCCTGGTCGATTCCGCCAAGCGGAAATCAGCGCCGGGCGCGCATCTCGATCATGTCGCGCTTGCGGCGCCGGACGAGGCGGCGGCGGCGAAGATCCATCCCGCCATCCACTGGCATCGATGATCCCAGCGCCGGCTGGAAGGGCCGCGGACTCTGGACGACCAACGGCGATCGCACACCCTGGCTGATCGAAGGCGGCAAGGGCGCGAAGCCGCTGACCGCGCATTTCCAACTGCGGCCCGATCCGCTGGCGCGGTGACGCCGGCGGGGTGACGCCGGCGGGTCAACGAACGACGTCGCCGCGGCTCACATCCTGCCGCGCGGCTCGGCGGCGCCGACGCGATCGAGGCCGCCGAAATGGCGCGCGACCTGCGGCACGACTTCGGTGACGAAGCGCTCCATCGACTTCATCACCCGCGCATGCGGCAGGCCGGCGATGCCCATGAAGCAGCTGACATGGGTCGGCTTGAGGATCTCGAACTCGGCGATCAGCCGCTCGGCGATCTTGGCCGGCGAGCCGACGAGCATGCGCTCCACGAGCGTGTCGAGGTCGGGCTCGTCCGGCGCCGGAATCTCCTTGAGATAGGCGCCGTCGAGCTCGGCATAGCGGCCACGCATCGCCATCGCGATGCGGCGGATGTAGCGCGCGCCCTCGACGGCGCGGCGCGCCTCGTCGCGATCGTCGGTGACGCAGATGTAGCGTTGATAGGCGTAGGGCGCGCGGTCGGCATCGCCGCCCGACGCCGCGAAGGACGCCGCGACCTTGTCTCGCACGACGCGCACCTGCTCGAGCGTGCTCCATCCCGTCGTGAAGATCGGCACATAACCGTGGCGCGCGATGCGCGCTTGCGTCTCGGGATCGTTGCCCAGACCGGCGACGTAGATCGGCGGGCGGGCCTGGCTCATGCGCAGGCTGAAATGCGTCTGTGGCACCGCGATGTAGTTGCCCACGTAGTCGACCGCGCCCGTGGCGAGGTACTGCTCGAGCACGTCGAGTGTCTCCAGGAAAATGTCGCGCCCCTGGGCGATGTCGACGCCGAATTTGAGGAACTCGTATTGCTGGTAGCCGCTGCCCAGCCCGATCACCGCGCGCCCGGCGCTCAGCGCGTCGAGCATAGCGAGCTCCTCCATCATGCGCAGCGGGTGATGCAGCGGCACGACGACGACCGCCGGTCCGAGCCGGATCGTCTTCGTCACGCCCGCGAGATGGATCGCCATCGCCGTCGGCGACGGGCAGAGGCAGTAGTTCGAGAAATGATGCTCGGCGAACCATGCGACGTCGAAGCCGCCCTGATCGGCAAGACGCACCTGCTCCACCATCTCGGCGAAGATGCGCTTGGGGTCGGCGCCGCGCTCGCGCTGCGTCATCAGATTGAAGAGGCCGAAATGCATGAAGCGTGCTCCTGGCTGGCGATGTTCAGTAGCCGACGATCACTTCGCCGCCATTGGGGCTGATCATCTGGCCGGTGATGAAATCCGATTCCGACGAGGCGAGGAAGGCGACGGCATAGGCGATCTCGCGTGGATCGCAGTAGCGCTTGAGCGGCACGCGCGCCTCCTTCTCCTTGAGGAGTTCGGCGTTGTCGAGTTTGACCGGTCCGCCGGAGCGCACGCCGCCCGGCGAGATCGCGTTGACATGGATGTTGAACGGCGCGAATTCCTTCGCCCAGGCCTTGGTGAGGCCGAGCAGCGCCGCCTTCGCCGCGCAGTAATGCGGCGCGACGGGCGCGCCGGTCATGCCCCAGATCGACGAGATGTTGATGATCTTGCCGCGCCGGCGTTCCTTCATGCCCGGGAGCACGGCGCGCGTGAAGAAGAACGAGCCCTTCACGTGCACGCCGATCATGCGATCGAAGGACTCCTCGTCGACCTCCGGCGTCGTCACGCGCTGCCCGAAACCGGCGTTGTTGACGAGGATGTCGACGCGGCCGAGCTCGGCGTCGATGCGCGCGACGATATCGGGGATCGCCGCGATCTTCGACACGTCGGCGGTGATCGCGACGGCGCGGCGCCCGAGCTTGCGTACCGACGCGGCCGTCTCTTCGGCGCCCTTGGTGTTGATGTCGACGATCGCGATGTCGGCGCCGCGCTCGGCCATGAGGATCGCGTGCGCGCGCCCCATGCCGTCGCCGGCGCCGGTGATCAGCGCCACCCTGTCGGTGAGAGTCTGCATGGCCCCTGTCCTTCTTTCCTGTCAGTCCCGTGGAATGAGAATCATGTCCGCAGCGTTCCAGCCGATCCGGATCTCGGCGCCGACGGCGAGGTCCCGCGCCTGACGCATCGCCGGGAGCCGAATTCCCACGACATGCCCCGGCGCGATCTCGACGCGATAGTGAATCGTGCCGGCGGTATAGACGACGTCGATGATGCGGCCGCGCAGCGCATTCGCCTCCTGGGCATCGCCGATGCGGATCGCCTCCGGCCGGATGCAGGCGACCAGAGGCGCTGCGGTCGGATCGGCGCCGTCGGCGGCAGCGGTGATGAAGGCGAAGCCGTTCTGAGTCTCGACCCGCATCGTCTCCGCATCCAGCCGCGTCGCGCGGGCGACCCCGAACAGATTCGCCTCGCCGAGGAAACTGGCGACGAAGGCATTGCGCGGGCGCTCGTAGAGCGCGCGCGCCGAGCCGATCTGCGCGACGCGCGCCTGGTTGACGATGGCGATGCGGTCCGACATCGACGCCGCCTCGTCCTGGTCATGCGTGACGTAGAGGATCGTCGCGCCGATGGCGTGATGGAATTGCTTGATCTCGTACTGCATCTCCTCGCGGAGATTCTTGTCGAGCGCGCCGAGCGGCTCGTCCATGAGCAGCAGCGGCGGGTCGTAGGACGCCGCCCGCGCCAGCGCCACGCGTTGCTGCTGGCCACCCGAAAGCTGGGCCGGCATCCGCGCGCCGAATCCGGGCAACCTGACCATGTCGAGCATGCGCGCCACGCGCGCCTCGATCTCGCTGCGCGGCAGGTTCCGCATCCGCAAGGGAAAGGCGATGTTCTCGGCGACGCTCATGTGCGGGAAGAGCGTGTAGTTCTGGAACACCATGCCGATGTTGCGCTTGTAGGGCGGCACCGCGACGATCTCGGCGCCGTCGAGCCTGACCGACCCGGCGCTCGGCGCGATGAAGCCGACGATGGCGCCGAGCAGCGTCGTCTTGCCCGAGCCGCTCGGCCCGATCAGCGCGAAGAACTCGCCCGGCGCGACCTCGAGATCGGTCGGCGCGAGCGCGACGACGCTGCCATAGCTCTTCGCGAGTCCACTCACGATCAGATGTGCGCCGCGAGTCATGCGCGCGCGACCCCGGGCCGCTGTGAATCGCGTCCGAGCACGGCGACGATCGCGAGCATCACGAGCGAGAAGGCCAGCAGGAGCGTCGCGACCGCCGCGATCGCCGGCGTCAGGTAGAAATTGAGCTGCTCCCAGATCAGTCGCGGCAGGGTTCTCGTCGTCGAGCCCGTGAGGAAGAGCGACAGCATCAACTCGTCGAAGGAGCTCGCGAAGGCGAGGATCGCGCCGCTGAACATGCCGACGCGAATCATCGGCAAGGTCACGTGTCGGAAGGTCCGCCAGCGATCGGCGCCGCAGGTCATCGCCGCGAGTTCGAGCTGTTCGGGATAGTTGCGCAGCGCCGCCGACACCGTGATGAACACCAGCGGCATCGCGATCACCGTGTGACCGATCACCACCCCGACATAGGAGCGCAGCAGGCCGAGCTTGAGCAGCAGCGGATAGAGTCCGATGGCGAGGATGATATGCGGCAGCATCATCGGCGCGATGATGAGCGCGCTCGCGGTGGCGGCCCAGCGCAGGCCGCCGCGCAGCGTCGCGAGCGCGGCGAGCGTGCCGAGCACGACCGACAGGATCGCCGTCGGGATGCCCACGAGGACGCTGCTCAGTGTCGCGCGCGTCCAATCGCTGTTGTTCCACATCGCCTCGTACCAGCGCAGCGACCAGCCCGGCGGCGGGAACGAGAGATAAGGCTGGTTGCTGAACGACATCGGCACGACGAAGAATGTCGGCAGCAGCAGATAGGCGAAGATGAGCACGACGAACGCCGCGAGGGCGGCGCGTGGTGCCTTGCGTGTTCCGACGTCGAGGCTCATGCCTTGGCAATCGCGACGGCGCCGCCGCGCATGACCCTGAGATAGACGAGATAGATCGCGCTCGTCACCGCGAGCAAGGTCGTCGACAGGGCCGAGGCGAGCGGCCAGTCGAGCTGGGTGTTCGCCAGCTGCTCGATCAGCACCGCCGCCATCATGTGCTGCGGTCCACCGAGCAATGCCGGCGTGACGAAGAAGCCGAGCGACGTCATGAACACGAGCGTGAGTCCGGCGCCGATTCCCGGACGCGACAGCGGCACGAAGATCTCGACGAAGCGCCGGACGGGATTGGCGCCGAGCACCTCGGCCGCGCGCAGCAGGTTGCGATCGATGCCGCGCATGTTCGCGATCAGCGGCAGCAGCATGAACGGCAGCATCAGGTGGACCATGCCGACATGGACGGCGAGCGATCCCGGCAGGAAGCGGATCGGCGTGTCGATCAGGCCGAGCATCTGCAGCGCATCGTTGATCACGCCACGGCGCTGGAAAACGATCATCCACGCATAGGAGCGGATCACCGCGCTGGTCCACAGCGGGATCAGGATCAACGCCATCAGCAGCCGGAAGCGTTGCTCGCGCGCGAACGCGACCAGGGCGGCGACCGGATAGGCGATGACGAGGCAGAGGACCGCGACGATCGCCGCGGTCTCGATCGTATTCCACAGCACCCGGACATAGGGGCCGGCCGTGAAGACGCGGACGTAATGCGCCATCGTCGGCTCGGGGTCGAGCACGCTGCGAAGCGCCACCCAGACCAGCGGAACGACGAAGAACAGCGCCAGGAAGAGACCCGGCGCGACGAGCATCAAGGCGTAGCCGCGCGCTGGTGACCAGGCGCGCGGCGCAATGTCGTGTCTCACTGTCCCATGTCTCGCGCGTCGACCGCTCTCCTCGAATCTTGCCGGAGGAGAGGTGTGATGCGACCTACAGCACCCACTGATTGAAACGCTCGGTCAGCTTGTCGCCGTTCTCGGCCCAGAAATTGACGTCGAGGAAGGCGCCCTTGTGGAAATTCACCGCTGAGGACGGCAGCGCCGGCGCGATGGCCGGATCGATCAGCGCCATCGCCGCCTCGTTCGTCGGCCCGTAGGGGATCAGCTTGGCGAAGGCGGCCTGCTGCGCCGCGGACATCGCAAAGGCGATGAACTCCATGGACTCCTTCTTGTACTTGGCGCCTTTGGGAATGCACCACGCGTCGGAGACGAAGAGCGACTGGTTGAAATGATAATCGACCGGTGCACCGGCCTTCTTGGGATCATGAACGCGGCCGTTCCAAGTCGCCGCCACCTCGACCTCACCGTCGATCAGGATCTGCGCGGATTGCGCGCCCGTCGCCCAGAACAGCGTGTCGCTCTTAATCTTGCCGAGGCTGCGGAAGGCGCGCTCGACGTCGAGCGGATAGAGCTTGTCCTTCTCGACGCCGTCGGCCATCAGCGCGACTTCCATCGTCTGGAAGGCGCGCTTCCACAGTCCCTTGCGGCCCTTGGTCGCCCACATCGCCGCCCAATCCTTGGGCGCGGCGTCCGGTTTCACGTTCTTCGTGTTCCACGCGATGTGATAGGCGACCACGTCGGACATGATGAAATGCTCATGCGCGGTGCCGGGAAGCATCCGCGACTTGTCGATCACCGAATAATCCAGCGGCTCGAGCAAGCCCTGGCGCGCCATCACGGCGGCGAGTTCGGCGGCCTGTTGCGAGACGTCCCACTCGACCGCCTTCTGCTCGACCATCGCCTTGAGCTTGGCGCCGGTGTTCGCGCCGCCGATGATCTTGATCCCGGTCTTCTGCGTCCACGCCGCGAAATGCGTCGCCTGGTAGGCCTCCTCTAGTTTCCCGCCGCCGTTGGAGATCACCATCTGCGCCGGCGCCGCGCGCAGAATCGCGGGCGCGCCGAACGCTGCGGCGCCAGCGCCGATGACCAGCGCACGACGGCCGACACGGAAATTGCTCTGCTTACCCATGGCTTCTCTTCCCTCTCGTTTTCAGATCGTGAACATGCCGCCGTTGACGAGCATCGTCTCGCCGACGACGAAGCGATTGCGCGGCGAGGCGAGGAACAGGATCGCCTCGGCGATATCCTCGGGCGCGGCCGCGCGGCCGAGCGGAATCGACTTGATGCGCTCGGCAAGCCAGCTCTGGCTCTTGGCTGTCTCGGTCGCGATCGCGCCCGGGCTGACGCCGTTCACCAGAATGCCGTGCGGCGCCAGCTCCTCAGCGATCGATCTGGTGAGGCTGACGACGCCGGCCTTCGCCGCGGCGTAATGCGGCAGCTTGACCTTCGCGCGATAGGCATCCGCCGAGGCGACGTTGACGATGCGCCCGTAGCGCCGCGCGATCATCAGGTCCATCAGGTTGCGCGTGGCGACGAAAGTGGTCTTGAGATTGACGTCGAAGGTCCAGTTCCAATCCTCGATCGAGATCTCCTTGAGCGACCCGTAGCGCCAGCCGCCGGCGTTGTTGATGAGGATGTCGAGCCGGCCGCCGCGTGCTTCGATCATCGCGCGCACGCGCGCCATGTCGGCATCCTGCGCCACGTCGGCGCCGATTCCGATCGCGCGCGCGCCGCTCGGGTCCAGCGATTTCGCCGCCGCGACAACGCCCTCGGCATTGAGATCGAGCATCACGACGCACGCACCGCGCTCGAACAGCAATCCCGAGATCGCGCGCCCGAGGCCGCGCGCCGCGCCCGTGACCACCGCGACCTGATCCGCGAATTCAGCCTGCATCGATCTCCCCCTTGAGACGACGCTCGCATGCACCGCCGCGCAGCGTCAAACACGGAATGCGCAACAGCGTCGCGTCCTGCCCGAACATCGCGCTGCCATGATGACGGTTGTCTCGGCTAGGCTCATGCGTGGGAGGGATCCGATCATGTCCGATGAAACGAGGCTCGACGGGATCGTCGCGTTGGTGACCGGCAGCGGCGCCGGCATGGGCCGCGCACATGCGCTGCTGATGGCCGAGCGCGGCGCCGACGTGATCGTCCAGGACATCGATGAGACCAGCGCCGCCGACACCGCCGCGCAGATCCGCGCGCGCGGCCGGCGCGGCGCGCATTTCACCTTCGACGTCAGCGATGTCAGCGCGATCGGCCGCATGATGGCGGAGGTCGAGCGCGGCTTCGGCGGCCTCGACGTGCTCGTGAACAATGCCGGCATCGGCGGCCAGAACGCCGTGATCGAGGACATCGACGAGCAGCGCTTCGAGCGCATGTTCAACGTCCACGCCAAGGGAACGTTCTTCTGCGGACGCGGCGCGATGGCGCTGATGAAGAAGCGCGGCCGCGGCAAGATCATCAACACCGCGACGCGCTGGGCGCTGTCCGGCCACGAGACCTCGTCGCACTACATCTGCGCCAAATCGGCGATCCTCGGCATGACCAAGGCCTGGGCGAAGGAGCTCGCGCCGCACAACATCACGGTCAACGCGGTGGCGCCCGGTGGCGTGTGGACCGACATGGTGCTCAAGGCGCGCGGCGCCGACTTCATCAACGCCGAGGCGCAGAAGGTCCCGCTCAAGCGCTGGGCGCAGCCCGAGGAATACGCCTATCTCGTCGCCTTCCTCGCGTCACGGCAGTCGGACTTCATCACCGGCCAGGTGATCTCGCCCAATGGTGGCGCGACGATCGTCGGCTTCTGACGCGATCAAACCATCGGTCGCGCCGGCGACGGCGCGATGCCCGGCGGCCAGAAGCGGCACGACACGCCGTGTCCCGGCCCGATTTCGTGCCATGCGGCCGTTGCGCTCGCCGCGTGGTCCTCGCCGAATACGCAAGTCCCCGTCTCGCCGTCGCGGCCACGGAACTGCGGTTCGCGTTCGGCGAAGCGCACGACACCGCGATGTGCCGCGCGCGCGAGTTGCTGCGGCTCGTGGGTCTCGACGCGGCGGCCGTCGACCGCTACCCGCACGAATTCTCCGGCGGACAGCGCCAGCCCGGGTTGCGAACGACTCGCCGCCCCGAATTGACCCGGCGCGGTCGCCGGCTTCGAGCCGGCTTTCGCTCAAAGCTCAGGCAAGACACCTGGCATCCGGCAGCGGCAGGACACACCGTGCTCGGACGCCACCGCGTGCCGACGCCCTCCACGTGGTCCGCGCCGCGATGGGCGAGATGCTCAACCTCGGCCCGATTCATCCGCGCTCAAAGAGCCGATACTCGAATACGATGGCGCGAAACGAGACACGGACTGGAACGCGGACGTTTTGCCCGCGATCCGTCGCGTCTATAGTTCTGCGGTGGGATCGACCGGGGAGATCGAAGATGGTGTCGGCGAAGGGACGTGAGATTCCGGCGACGCTGCTTGGCCAGCTACGCGACAGCACCGCGTCGCTGAAGGCGCCGAGTGAACTGCGGGAAGCCATGGAGCGCGACGGCTACCTCCTTCTGCGCCGCGTATTGCCGGTCGAGGACGTGATCGCGGCGCGGCGCGCCGTCTTCGACCGCCTGGCGGCCGTCGACGAGATCGCCGAGCCGTCGCTCGCCGGAATCACGACGGGACGCAGCCGACGCCTGGAGCGCGAGCCGGACACCGGCGCCTTCTGGAAGTCGGTCAGCGAGGAACAGGCCCTGCGCCGGGTGACGCACGGTCCGGCGATCACCGACGCGATCGCGACACTCTTCGGCACTCCGGTGGTGGGACACGACCTCGTCTATCTGCGCGCCGCGGCGGTAGGGCGCTCGCTCGACCTGCATTACGACTTCCCGTTCTTCTGCCGACTGCACGACAGCCTGGTCACGAGCTGGATCCCGCTGGGCGACGCACCCCTGAGCGATGGGCCGATCTATGTTGTCGAGGGCTCGCATCGATTCGACGATCTTCTCGCCGGCATCGGCGCCCAGGACGCGATCGCCGACCGCGGGCGCAAATACGCCTTCGACTCTCATCCCGTGGATCTCGCCGCCGCGCGCGGCTCGCACGTCCTCGTCACCGACTTCCACGCCGGCGACGTCCTCGTCTTCGGCATGCGCACGGCCCATGGTTCGCTCGACAATTGCTCGCCGATCGGGCGCGCGCGCCTCTCTTGCGACCTGCGCTGGCAGCCGGCGCATCTGCCGCGCGACGAAGCCTATTTCGGCCCCGATCCGCGCGGCGTGACAGGCACGGGCTATGCCGGCCTCAACGGTGCAAAACCGCTGACCGCGAGCTGGATCACGAACTGATCCATGCGGCGGCGTTCAGTTGCCGCCGCCGATGTCCTTCGTGCCCAGCGGATGGTGGAGCTTGCCGCCGACGGTGACGAAGCCGCCCGCGGCAAGCATCGCCTGCGCCTCGGCCACGCTGGCCGTGGGATTGCGCGCATCCGGATTGTTCCAGAACTTGAGCACCGACGACACGCTGCTCGCGGCCGGGTCCGCAAAGCCGTTCCAAGCCGCGTTCACCATCAGGCCACGATTGATCACGCTCGACAGGGCGCGGCGAAGCACCGGGTTGTCGAAGGGCGGACGTCGCAAGTTGAAGGCGACGAACTCGAAGCCGATGCTGAGCGACGACACAATCTCGAGGGTGCCCGCCTGCTTCGCCGACGCCTCGAGGACCTCCGGATCCCCCTTGTATTCGGGAAGGATATTGAGTTCGCCGCTGCGCATCATCGCGATCGCCGCCTCGGGGTTCGGCACTTCCCGCAGGATCCAACGCTCGATCTTGGGTGCCGCGAAATGCGCGGAATTCGCGTCGAGGACCACTTCCTCACCGCGCCGCCAGCGCGCAAATTTGAAGGGGCCCGAGCCGATCGGCGTGTCGACGCGCACCTGCTCGATCGTCTCCGGCTTCCTCTCGATGTCGGCGAAGAGCGGTTCCCAGACATGCTTCGGGATCAGGTTCACGCGCGCGAGCGTCGCCGTGAAGAACGCCGCATTCGGGCGCTTCAGCACGAAGCGCAAGCTGCGCTCACCGACGCGCTCAATGCGGTCGATGTCGGTAACGAAGGGCTTGTACATCGGCACCTTGGTGCCGCGACCGATCGCGTCGAACGAGAACACCACGTCGTCGAGCGTGACCGGCCTGCCGTCGTGCCAGGCCATACCCTGGCGCAGAACGACCTCGACCGTCGTCGGATCGATCTGGGTCACACGCTCCGCCGCCCAGGGTTGCGGCAGGCCATCCTTGCCGATCGTCACCAGCCGGTCGTAGAGCAGTTCGATCACCCAGGTGTCGACGGCGCCGCTGATGAACAGCGGATGGATCGCCGACATCGTCTCGCCGGCGCTCACCCGCATCGTCCTGTCGGCGCCGAGCGGCCGCGCCTCGGTGAAGCTCCAGACATTGCGGATACCGACACCCGGCAACACGGTCATCGTGGCCGGATCGAAGCTCGCCTTGTTGAAGGCCTCGGTGCGCTTGGGGAAGACGAGGAAGGCGTAGGGTTGGTCGGCGGAGATCACCGCCTGCGCCTGGTGGACGATCTTCCGGCGCTTCGCCGGATCGACCTCGACGCGCTGCGCCTCGACCAGCCTGTCGACTTCGGGATTGGCGTAGCCGACGAAGTTGAAGCCGCGCTCGCGCGTCGATGAATGGAACAGGTTGTAGATGAAGTCGTCCGGATCGGTGCGGTCGGCGCGGCCGATGAACCGCCACATCGCGACATCCCAGCTCTGCCGCTGATTCCACACGCGTTCGGTCAGCGCCGGACGCGGCAGGCCGCGCACCTCGACATCGAGGCCGAGCTTGCGCCATTCCTGCGCAATCAACTGCGACGCCTGCCAGGCTTGCGGATCCGCCCCCTGGGTCTGCGCGAACATCACGAGCGGTCGCACCTTGTCGCCGGCTTGCTGCGCGACCGCGATGCCCGTACCGAGCAGCAGCGTCACGGCAATCGCGAACAGCCCCGATCGACGCAGCAATCCTGAACGCCCAATCATGTCCAATCCCCCTCCGCTTCCCAATACGAGCGACGTCACACCGTTTCCACCGATGCGGTCAAGGCGCATGTACCGACAGGCGCATGTACCGACACCGCGCACGTTGCCTCGCAAACGATCACGTCGCTCGACGCGCCATCAGATCGGCCGGCCAGTAGCGGCAGGAGACGCCATGGCCGGGCGCGATCTCGTGCCATTCCGGCGCGCCGCTCGCGCCATGGTCGTCGCCGAAGACGCACGCGCCACTCTCGCCGGCGCGCCCGCGGAAATCGGGATCGGCAGCGGGTGCGGCGAGCTTCGCGCGCTGCTTCGCCGGATCCGCGATCGGCACCGCGTCGAGCAGGTTGCGCGTGTAGGGATGAGCCGGGCGCTCATAGACATCCGCCGCGTCGCCGAGCTCGACGATCCGTCCGCCATACATCACCGCCACGCGATGCGCGACCGCGCGCACGATCGCGAGGTCATGCGCGATGAACAGATAGGACAGATGCAGCTTGTCCTGCAGATCGTGCAGCAGATCGACGATCTGCGCCTGCGTGCGCACGTCGAGTGCCGAGACCGGCTCGTCGCAGACGACGAAATCCGGATTCACCGCCAGCGCGCGCGCGATGACGATGCGCTGCCGCTGCCCGCCGGAGAATTCATGCGGGTAGCGGCGCACGACGGTCGGGTCCATGCCGACCACAGTCATCAGCTCCGCCACGCGCTCGGGGATGCGTGGCTTCGGCACCGAGCCATGCACGGTCAGCGGCTCGGCGAGGATCTGCGCGACCGTCATGCGCGGGTGCAGGCTGGAGTACGGATTCTGCAGCACGAACTGCATGTGCCGGCGCATCGCGCGCAGCTCGGCGCGCGGCATCGCGCTCAGCTCGCGGCCGAGCAGTTCCACCGAGCCGCCGGTCACCGGCTGCAGCTGCAGGATGGCGCGCCCCGTCGTCGTCTTGCCCGATCCCGATTCACCGACGAGGCCGAGCGTCTGGCCCGGCGCGATGTCGAAGGACACGTGGTCGACCGCGCGCACCGGCGGCCGGCCGCGTCGCGGCGGAAAGGTGACGCAGAGATCGCGCACCCGCAGCAACGGCGCAGCGCCGGTCATGCGCGTCGCCCCGCGGTCTCGATCCGCGGCACCGCGTCCAGCAGCGCGCGGGTATAGGCATGGCGCGGCGCGGCGAACAGCGCGTCGACCGCGCCGGACTCGACGATGTCGCCGCCATGCATCACGTAGACGCGCGCGACCATGCCGGCGATGACGCCGAAATCATGGGTGATCAACATCAGCGCCATGCCGAGCTCGCGACGCAGGCGCATCAGCAGGCGCAGGATCTGCGCCTGCACGGTCACGTCCAGCGCCGTTGTCGGCTCGTCGGCGATCAGCAGATCAGGCTGGCACGACACGGCGATCGCGATCAGCACGCGCTGGCGCATGCCGCCGGAGAACTGATGTGGATAGTCGTCGGCGCGATGCGCGGGATCGCGAATGCCGACCAGGTCGAGCAGTTCGACCGCGCGGCGCCGCGCCGCGCGGCGCGAGAGTCCCGTGTGCCGGCACAGCATGTCGTCGAGCTGCGCGCCGATCGTCATGACCGGATTGAGCGAGGCCATCGGGTCCTGGAACACCATCGCGATGCGCCGGCCGCGAACGTCGCGCATCGCATGCTCGTCGAGCGCCAGCAGATCCTGGCCGCGAAAGAGGATCCGACCGCTCCACTCGACCGACGAGCCCTCCGGCGCGAGACGCATGATCGAGCGCGCGGTGACGCTCTTGCCGCAGCCGGACTCGCCGACGAAGCCGACGGCCTCGCCCGGCGCGATGTCGAACGAGATCCCGTTCACGACCTGCGACGGCACGCCGTCGCGATTGAACGTCGCCGTCAGATCGCGGACTTCGAGCAATGCGCCGGTCATCGGCCCTGCACGTCGAGCATCTCGCGCAGGCCATTGGCCAGCACGATGAAGGTGAGCGAGGCGAAGACGATCGCCGCGGCAGGGCCGATCACGGTCAGCGGCGCGAGCTCCATGAACTGCCGCGCGTCCGCGAGCATGCTGCCCCAGTTCGGATCGGGCGGCGGCGGGCCGAGACCGAGAAAGGACAGCGCCGTGACCGTGAAGATCGTGTTGGCGAGCGTCAGGCTGGTCTGCACCAGGATCGGCGAGATCACCATCGGCAGCACGTGGCGCAGCGCGATCGCGAATTCGCCGACGCCGACGCTGCGCGCCGCCTCGACATGGTCCCAGCGCTTGACGCTGAGCACGGGGCCGCGCACCACGCGCGCGAGCGTCGGCGTGTAGACGATCGCGATCGTCAGGATCAAATTGCGCAGCGTCGGCCCCAGCGCCGCGACCACCGCGATCGCCAGCAGGAAGACCGGGAAGGCGAACACGACGTCGAGCACGCGCATGATCACCACGTCGACGCGGCCGCCGACATAGCCGGAGACCAGGCCGAGCACGAGGCCCACCGCCAGCGCCAGCGCCACCGCCACGAAGGTGATCAGCAGCGTGCCGCGGCCACCGACGATCAGCCGGCTCAGCACGTCGCGCCCGATGGAATCGGTGCCCAGCCAATGCGCGGCACTCGGTCCCGCCAGCGAGTCCGGCGACGTCTTGGACGGGCTGTACGGCGCGAGCAGCGGTCCGAGCAGCACCACGAGCACCAGCGCGGCGAACATCGCCAGCCCGATCGTCATCATCACCTGGCCGCGGCTGCGCGGCGGTCGCGTCGCCTCAGTCATACGACACCCGCGCATCGACCCGCGCATAGGCGATGTCGACCAGCACGTTCATCAGCAGCACGATCGTCGCCGCGACCAGCACGATGCCCTGGATCGCCGGATAGTCGCGGTTGCCCACGGACTCGAACAGATATTGGCCCATGCCGGGGATGGTGAAGATCGTCTCGATCAGGATCGAGCCGCCGAGCATCGCCGCTGCCTGCAGCCCGGCGACGGTGATCACCGGTGTCAGCGCATTGCGCACGAGGTAGTTGCCGAGGATGGTCCGTGCATGCAGTCCCTTCGCGCGGGCGACCATCACGTAGTCCTGGCTCGAGACTTCGAGCACCGCGGCGCGGGTATTCTCGGAGATCGTCACCGAGACGCTGAGCGACAGCGACAGCGCCGGAAGCAGCAGGCTCGCCAGGTTTCCAAGTGGATCGGTCGCAAAGGCCACGTAGTTGAAGATGCCGATGGTCGGGAAATAGAGCCCGAAGAGCAGCACGATCAGGGTCGCGATCACGAAATTCGGCACCGCGAGCAGCAGGCTGTTCCAGCCGCGCACCATCCAATCCGTGCGTCCGCGCAGCCGCGCCGAGGCGAGTCCGGTAGAAACGCCCATCGCCAGCGCCATCGCGCCGGCGATCAGCGTGAGCTCCGCCGTCACCGCGAGGCGCGGGAAGAGCTCGCCCGCTATCGGCCGCTTGCTCGCAAAGGAGCGACCGAGGTCACCGGTCAACGCGTTGCCGAGCCAGCGTAGATACTGCTCCCAGATCGGCCGGTCGAGCCCGAGGTTCACCCGGATCTGTTCCAGCGCCGCCGCCGAAATCGTCGACGTCCCCGCCGAGGCCTGCGCGAAATCTCCGGGTAATGCGCGCATCAACACGAAGGCGACCAGCGACACGCCGAGCAGAATGGGAATCGTCAGCGCGAGGCGGACGACCACCATGCGCATCATGGTCTAGCGCGTCCCCCCACCCCGACCCTCCCCCACAAGGGGGGAGGGAGTCCGTAATGCTTGTGGTGTCGGTTCCGCCTGCACGATCGCACTCCCTCACCCCTTGTGGGGGAGGGTCGGGGTGGGGGGAACGACGCCGCCACTAGGCTATTTGTCCAGCCACGCCGTGCGCACGTAGCTGCGGATATTCGCGGCCAGCGGCGCGTAGCCCTTGGTGTAGTTCCACCACGCCTCCCAGCGCAGCGGGTACTGGTAGATGTCGAGGCAGTAGACCTGATCGCAGACATGGCGCTGGATCGCCATGTACGCGGCGGCGCGCTTCGCCGGATCGAGAATGCTGCGCGCCTCGGCGATCATCGCGTCGAGCTTGGCATCGTTCGTGCCCATGCCCTTGCCTTGGGCATGCGCCGAGGTGATGCGCGTGACGATCGCGTCGGGATCCGGACTCCAGGACAGCGCGACCGACAGCAGCGTCGGGTACTCGCCCTTGAGCCACATCGCGATCAGCGGCGCGGTCTCCATCGGCTTGATCGCGACCTTGATCCCGGCCTCGGCCCATTGCTGCTGCAGGATCTGCGCGCAAGCGACGTCGAGCGGATTGGCCGCGACGACGATGTAGTCACCGAGATCGAGGCCGTTCGCGTGGCCGGCCTCGGCGAGCAGCTTCTTCGCCGCCGCGATGTCGGTCTTGTAGTACGGCATCTCGCCGACACCGTCGTAGCCGCCGACATGGCTCTCTGGAATCATCGCCGCGACCTTGCCTGAGCCGCCGAGCACGGTCTCGAGGCAGGCCTTGCGATCGGTGGCGAGGCTCAGCGCGCGGCGCACGCGCACATCGTTGAGCGGCGGCGCCTTCATGTTGATCCACACCGGGAAAGTGCGCGTCGTCTTGCCCGGCGCCGAGACGAGATCGGGCGAGGTGCGCACGATCTGCGCCGAGACCTTAGGGTCCTTGAACCAGGTCATGTCGATCGCCTTCGAGCGCAGCGCCGAGGTGATCGAGGACTGGTCCTTGAAGAAGCGGAACGCGACGGAGTCGAGATAGGGCTGGCCCTTCTCGTAATAATCCGGGTTCGCCTTCAGCGTCAGCACCTGGTTCGGCTGGTAGGACTCGAAGACGAACGGGCCCGTGCCCACCGGCTTGGTGCTCAGATCGGCCACACCGCGCGGCACGATCACGCCCGTCGGGTTGGTCGCGAGATAGCTGAGGAACGGCGCGCTCGGCGCATTGAGTTCGAAGCGCACCGTCAGCTTGTCGACGACGGTCACCGACTTGATCGCCGCGAAGAGCGAGGCGCTGGGGCTCGCCGTCTTCGGATCGAGGATCCGCTCGAACGTGTACTTCACGTCCTCGGCGTCGAATTCCTGGCCGTTGTGGAACTTCACGCCGCTGCGGAGCTTGAAGACATAGGTCGTCTCGTTGGGCTGCTCGAAACTCGTCGCGAGATCCGGCTCCACCTTCATGTCCGGCGTCCAGCGCAACAGCCCGGTGTAGAGCAGCGCGGTGAAGTCGTAGGACGAGAAGGCCGTCAGCGTGTTCGGATCGAGCCCGATCGGATCGGCATCGGCGCCGATCGTGAGACGGCCGCCGCGCTTGGGTGCACCGCCGGTCTGCGCTGACGCGAACGGCGTCACCCCCCCCGCCAGCGCAACGCCGCTGAGCGCGAGGCGCAGCAGGCTGCGCCGCGCCAGCGCCTGCGTGTCGGCCTCCGCCTGCAACGCGTCCATCGGTTCGATGCCATTGCCGTTCGACATCTGAGAAGCTGTGAAGCAATTGATTGAGATGTCTGAGGCATGCACAGGAGCGGCTCAGATTTCCGGATCTGAAGGAGTGAGCCGGTTGTCGGCGGCCGGCTGTGGCGTCGACGACGAGGGC
>Ga0163144_10003481_pt1 | contig 35816 bp, 26 predicted proteins | sample OliLak19BULKMAT1_FD_123175 | JGI IMG/M metagenome (GOLD analysis project Ga0163144, IMG submission 123175) | Freshwater microbial mat bacterial communities from Lake Vanda, McMurdo Dry Valleys, Antarctica - Oligotrophic Lake LV.19.BULKMAT1 | ecosystem: Environmental > Aquatic > Freshwater >...
AACGGCGTCAATGCCTCGGGCAAGACCATCAACTGGCTCGTCACCTCGGGCAGCGCCACGCTCAGTGCCGCCAGTTCGGTCACCAACGGCAGCGGCAATGCCAGCATCGGCGTCACCTTCGGCACCACGGCCGGTTCGGTCACCGTCACCGGCACCCGGGCGGATGACACATCGGCCACCGTCAGCTTCACGCTGACCTCGACAGCCATTCTGCCGTCCACACTGTCCGTGGTTTCCGGTAACGGTCAAAATGGCCTCGCCCAGACTGCCGCAGACGCACCCTTGATCGTGCTGTTGAAGGATGGCAACGGCATGCCGATCTCGGGTAGTGCCATTGTCTGGCAGGTCATTTCCGGCCCCGCCACACTCTCCGGTAGCAGCAGCACGACTGGCGCCAATGGCCAAGCCAGCATCGGCTTGAGCTTCGGCAACAGCAACGGCAGCATTGTTCTGCGCGCCAGCGCACTTGCTGGCAGCCTCAGCGTTGACTTCAGCGCGCAATCGCAGTTCGCAACACTGGGCGCCGCCAGCGGCGATGGCCAAACCGGCCCTGTATCGCAGCCGCTGCCGCTGCCCTTGCAGGTCGTTGTCAGCCTGCCATCTCCCCTCCTGCGTAACGGTGGGGGCAGCAGCCCGCAATCGTTGGCCGGCGTGGTGGTGCAATGGCAGGTGCTGACGGGGGGAGGTTCGGTCTCGACCTCGAGTTCGATCACCGATGCCTCCGGCCGTGCCAGCACGACGTTGACACTGGGCCCGTCAGCCGGTGCAAACAGCGTCAAAGCAACAGTCGCCGGTGGAAGCAACATCACCTTTAACGCCACGGCCACCGTGGCATCACGAACGCTTTCTGTGGTCAGTGGTAATGGCCAGAGCGGCAACGTCGGTACTGCCTTGGGCTCACCGCTGAAAGTGCTGGCCCAAAATGACGGCGGCAACGCTACGGGTGTCGCCATCCTGTGGTCTGTCATCTCCGGCAGCGCTGCCATCAGCAGTTCCAGCACCACGACCAATGCCAACGGCGAAAGTGAAACCACCGTCACGCTGGGATCCACGCCTGGCTCCGTGGTGGTGACTGCCACGCGCGCAGACGCGAGTGCCGCCATTGCCAGCTTCAATCTGAATGCGATACGGCCGGACGTTTTCACTTTGACGGCCACCACGGCAACTACGGTCTCAGTGGCTGTCGGTGAATCGGTGACCCTTGGCGCCCGCTACCTGCTCAATGGAATAAATGCCGCAGACAGGACCTACTGGTCGGTATCGCCAACCGGACCGACGCTGGGTGCGGCCAGCGTTTTCACCAATGGCCAGGGCAACGCGGTCAACAGCTTCTTGAGCAATGTGGCTGGCACCTTCCGGGTTACGGTTGGCGTCGACTGCGGCTTTCAGGATCGTGACTCCCGCGGCAAGGTCGCTGACAGTCGCTCGACCAGCAGCCAGGCCATTTGCCCGGCGGACCTCGTGTTCACGGTCAACGTCGAAAATCGTGACCTCACCACCCTGCCCGGCCTGTCGCCCCAGCAATTGGCGGTTGCTGACGCCATCAACGAGTTCTGTCCGCGGCTTTCGAGTCTCACCAGCAGCGACCCGCGCGTCAGCGACCTGCGCCTGCGCTGCAATGAGCTGTTCGTCGGCATCGGCAGCGATCCGGATGGTGTGATCGATGCCCTCGATCAGCTTTATTCCGACTTGGCCGTGGTGCAGTCCCTGTCCAGCTTGCTGGCGGCGCAAACGCAGTTCGACAATATCAAGGCGCGCATAGCCGCACTGCGCAGCGGCACCCAGGGCACCGATTTTGGCGGCCTGGCCTTCAGTTCGGGGATTGGCGGGCAGGTGCCGATTGGCGCCATGTTCCAGAACCTGCTGGATGGCGGTGATGGCAAGAAGGATGAGGTTGGCTCGGACTTCTCGCGCTGGGGTTTCTTCGCATCGGGCATCATCGGGCGAGGAGATAGTGACCCCGGTGCGCTCAACCCGGGCTACGACTTCGATATTCGTGGACTGACGACTGGTGTCGACTACCGCAGGTCCGACAAGTGGATATTCGGTGCCACCGTTGGCTACAACCGTCAGGACAATGACCTTGCCAACAGCGAGGGCACGCTGGAAACCAGCGGCTGGAGCCTTTCCGCCTTCACCACCTACTATCTGAGCAACAGCTGGTATGCCGATGCCGTGCTGAGCTGGGGCAGCAACAGCTATGAAATGCTGCGAAAGCTCAGCTACAGCATCACGCTGCCGGGCTCGGTAACCACCGTGAATCAGTTCGGTCACTCGAGTTCGGATGGCGACAGCCTGAGCTTCGCGAGCAGCTTCGGACGCGATTTCAACAAGGGAGCCTGGGGTTTCGGTCCCTACGCCCGCCTGCAGTATTCCAAACTGTCATTCGACACGATCACCGAGACCATGAACTCCGGCCTCCCCGGCAGCGGTTTGGCCTTGGTCATCGACACTCAGGACGTCACCTCGCTGAGCACCGTGTTGGGCGGCAAGCTGACCTATACCCACAGCACCAGTTGGGGCGTGGTGATCCCGCACTTCCAGTTCGAGTGGCAGCACGAGCACAAGGACGATCCGTCACTGGTCGAAGCCTACTTCCTGTATGACCCGAACCAGACACCCTTCGTCATCTCCGGCGATCCGGTTGACACGGATTTCTACCGCCTGGGTGCCGGCCTGTCCATGCTGTTTGCCAAGGGACGCTCCGGCTTCTTCTATTGGGAGCGGATGATCGGTCGCGAAGGCACCAGCCAGGACAACTTCACCATGGGGCTGCGAATGGAGTTCTGACATGAGGTAGTCGCAGCACTCAATGTCATGCTGCGGTACCCATTGGCGACAAGGCCGCACCTGACTTTGTCCCATAAGACCTCTAACTTGCGTTACATTTGGCAGGTGCGACAGGGGCATTGATTTCCGGGCAAGACAAATTTCAACAACGCTTTATCGATATAAGGGGAGAATGATCATGCGTTCATGGCAACCAGTTGCGGCCACAACAAAACTTTCGGGGAAACAAGCCAGTAAGGGATTCCTGTTGATGTTGCTGATGGCTTGGCTGTTTTTGGTCGCGCCTGCAGCCGCGCAGGAACCGACATTCACCCTTGAATCCGTTCTGCCGGACAGCCTCAGTCAATCGACGACGACAGGTCAGACGGTGAACCTGAACGTAATCAAAAAAATCGATGGGCAAGGCGTAGCTGGCGAGCAAGTGGACTGGCTCGTATCCGGCCAAGGCACGGCTCGCGTCTCCACTGCCAGTTCCAATACGGCCAAAGCCAACGATCTGCAGCAAGCAGGTATCGCCAGCACGTCATTTGCCGCGAGCAGCGCTGGCTCTTACCAGATCACCGCCAGCAGCAACATCCAGCCCGGTTGCCGCGCTGATGACTGCGCCAAGGTCAGCCTGACGTTCACGATTATCGTCTCGTCTCCGGGTTCTGGCAGAAGCAGCGGCGGTCCAAACTACGAACTGATTGGTGTTGGTGCCGCAGCCGCAGCTATGATTGCTGCCGCAAGCTACAACAACGACGATAATCGCCCTGCTCCACCCGAACAAGTCAGCCGTGCCATCAGCCTTGTCAGCGGCGACGGCCAATCCGGCTTCGCCAACAGCGCTCTGCTGACACCACTGGTCGTGCGTGCCCTCGACAACGGCCTGCCCGCCAGTGGCATCACTATCAACTGGAGCGCAAATGGTGGCGCAACGTTGAGCTCAGGCTCCAGCGTCAGCGACAGCAGCGGCAATGCCAGCATCCTAGTAAGCAACCTTGGCCCAGGCCCTGGACCGATCACGGTTACCGCCCGCCGAGCTGACTCGTCAACCTCATTGCTCAGCTTTACGCTGCTGGTCAGCGTCCCCACCTTGGACAAGGTCTCCGGCGACAACCAGAGCGCCTTCACCGGCGCTACGCTGGCAAATCCGCTGGTGGTCGAGGCCCGCCTCAGCGGATCTCCGCAGGCTGGCCTTGGAATCATCTGGTCCGTACTCAGCGGCAACGCCACCATCAGCAGCGTCAGCAGTGGCGGAACAACCAACTCACTCGGCCAATCGGCCGCCACGATTCAAATCGGCTCCACCGCCGGCAACATCCAGATCAAGGCGGCGCGTGCGGATCGTCCGACCATCAGCCAGACCTTTACCTTGACTGCACTGCAGGCGCGCACCCTGTCGAGAGTCAGCGGCAACCTTCAGACCGGGCCTACGGATACCACGCTGCCTAATCCACTCGTCGTACTCGCCCAAACCAATGGCCTGGCTGCCGCTGGCGTAACCATCAACTGGACAGTTTCAGGCAGTGCGACCCTCAGTGCGTCGAGTTCAGTCACCAACGGCGGCGGCAACGCGAGCATCGACGTGACCTTCGGCGCCTCGCCGGGCACGGTGACCGTCACCGGCACCCGCGCCGACGATGCCACCGCGCAGGTCAGTTTCACCTTGACGTCCACCCTCATCCGTACCTTGCTGATCAGCAGCGGCAACAACCAGTCCGCTCCGATCAATGGCGCGATCAGCAATCCCTTGGTCGTTCTGGCGCGAAACAATGGCTTGATCAAGCCGGGCGTCACGATCAACTGGACGGCAAGCGGTACGGCAACCCTCAGTGCATCAAGCAGCGTCACCGATGCACTCGGACAAGCCAGCGTCATGGTCACCAGCATCGGCAGCGGATCGGCACCCGTCTTGGTAACCGGTGCACGCGCAGAAGAACCACTGGTCAAGGTGATCTTCAACATGACCATCATTCCATCCGCCCTGACGATTGTCAGTGGCAGCGGCCAAAGTGGCCTGATCGGCAGCCCGGCTGATCTCCCGCTGGTGGTCAGTCTGCAGGACGGCCTCGCGGTTGCGGTTGCGGGTCAGACGATCTCGTGGAGCGTCATCGGCGGATCCGCCAGCTTGGGCGCCAGTAGTTCGGTAACCAACGCCAGTGGCCAGGCCAGCGTCAGCTTCAGCTTTGGCAACACAGCTTCGCCCATCACCATCCGCGCTTCGGCCTACTCCGGGCTGGTCTCGGTCAACTTCTCGGCCACCCCCACCAATGCCACCGGCCTGACCATCATCAGCGGCAACGGCCAGTCAGCAGCGGCCGGCGTGACCTTGCCGATAGCCTTCGTGGTCAGCGTCGACCAGATTGTTCTGCGGTCGGGTGGTTCGCCAGACGCATTGTCAGGCGTGCCGGTAAATTTCACCGTTCTATCCGGCTCTGCGCAGATCCTGAGCACGTCAGGCGTGACCAATGCCATCGGCCAAGCGAGCGCCGTGGTCAAACTTGGGCTGACCCCAGGCCCGGTTTCAGTTCGCGCCCAGGTCCCTGGCGGACCGAGCGTGCTGTTCTCGGCCACCGTGACCGGCAGTCTGGTCCCCGGTGCACTCACCGTCATCTCGGGCAACAACCAGACTCTGACCCTGGGTACGGCTTCCGCACCGATGGTGATCGAACTCAGGGCCAATGGCGTCCCACTCCAGAGTGCCAACATCACCTGGAGCGCCAGCGGCGGCACCCTTGCCAATACCAGCACCGCCACCAACAGCAGCGGTCGCGCCAGCACCACGGTTACGCCCAACGCATCCGGTGCAATGACCGTGACCGCCTCGTTCCCGGCGTTCAACGAGTTCACCGGCACCAGCATCACCTTCACCCACAACACCACGATTGCATCGCTGCCGGACCTGCCCACCGATTCGGTGGCGGTCGCAGTCGCACTTGACAGCGCCTGCGGCAACCTTCAGGCCGGCAGCGGACTCACGGCGGCGCAACAGGACTTGCTGAACCAGTGCCGTGCCCTTGGTGCAGCTGCCGCAGCCAATCCTGCCGCAGTCGCCGTAGCCATCGAGGAAATGTTGCCCGACGTGGCCCAGACGCAATCGCAAAGCAGCCAAGCCGCCAGCAACGCCCAGTTCGACAACCTCACTGGCCGCATCTCGGCCCTGCGGGCTGGCGCACAGGGAGCTTCCTTCAACGGCCTCGCCTTGGCCGCGTCGGGCGGCAAGGTTTCGCTGATGGGCCTGGGCAGCGCACTGTTGGCGGACGAAGGCCCAACGGATACAGCCAGCGAATCGTTTGGACGCTGGGGCTTCTTCATGTCCGGCACCATCGGCCGCGGTGAAGCCGATGCCGGCAGCCTGACGCCGAGCTATGACTTCGATGTCAACGGCATCACCGCCGGCGTCGACTACCGCAAAAACGACAGTCTGGTACTTGGTGTTGCCATGGGCTACACCAGCCAGGACACCACCCTAGCCGGTGGCCAGGGTTCAGTCGACATGAGCGGCATCAGCCTCTCGCTGTACAGCACCTGGTACCAGGACAACAGCTGGTACATGGACAGCGTCATCAGCCTCTCGCGCAATTCCTATGACTCCACGCGTCTGATCAGCTTCGTGCTGCCACTGGTGACGGTTAACCAACTGGCCACCGCCGCGTCCGACGGCAACGACGTAAATGCGTCGGTCACCTTTGGCCGCGATTTCAACAAGGATGCGATGAGCTACGGCTTCTACGGACGGGTCATGTATGGCCGTCAGAGCTATGACGGTTTTTCCGAAGCGGTTAATGCCAGCCTTCCCGGCGCCGGTCTTGCCCTTAGCGTCTCGGCACGCGACGTGAACTCGCTCAGTTCGGTATTGGGCGGCAAGGTGAGCTTCACCAACAGCACGTCATGGGGCGTGCTGGTGCCGGTACTGGAGGCGGAATGGCAAAAGGAATACAGGAGCGATCCCGAATCCTTCCGCGCCTTTTTCCTCAACGATCCCACCCAGACCCCGATCATCGTGACCGGTGAAGCCCTCGACAGCAGCTTCTTCCGCCTCGGTGCCGGATTGTCAGCCGTCCTGACCAAGGGCCGTTCCGGCTTCGTGATGTACGAGCGCATCTTCGGGCGCGACCGCATCAGCCAGGACAGCCTGGCGCTGGGCTTCCGGGTCGAATTCTGACGATGTCCCAAGCCGATACCACCGCAAGGCCACCCCCGACCCATGTTGGGCCGGGGGTAACTTGCGTCAGGGCATCGGGGAACAGCATGATGCAGGCGATGCCTGAAACGATTCCCGACTCAATACCCTGCAGGTCCGTCGCATGATCGAGTTCGGTCACCTTAGCCATGTTGGCTTACGCCGCGAACTCAACGAGGACACCTATTTCGGCGATTCCGACCTTGGCCTGTGGTTGGTCGCCGATGGCATGGGTGGCCATGAGTTTGGAGAAGTAGCCAGCGCCCTCGCCCGCGACGCCGTAGTCCGCGAAGTCCGGGCTGGCAAAACCCTCAGCCAAGCGATCAAGAGCGCCGATGAGGACATCCTGCAGCACTCCAAGTCACGGGCTGAAGGCCTGCCGATGGGCACCACGATGGTGGCCGTCAAGGTCAACGGCAACCGTTTCGAACTGGCATGGGTGGGCGACAGCCGTGCCTATCTGTGGAACGGCCAGCTCAGGCAACTTTCGTCCGATCACAGCTACGTGCAAGAACTGATCGACCAGGGTGCGATTACCGCTGAACAGGCCAGGACGCACCCTCACCGGAACGTGGTTACCCAGGCCTTGGGCGTCACCGACCCCGACAATCTCAAGGTCGAGACCCTCGCCGGCGAACTGCGCCCGGGCTTCCAACTGTTGCTGTGCAGCGACGGACTGACCGAGGAAGTGGATGATGCGACCATCGGCAAACTGCTTTCGCAGCCCGACCTGTCCACTCAGGAGTGCGTCGACCACCTGATCTTCGCCGCCCTCGAGGGTGGTGGCTCGGACAATGTTTCGGTGGTGCTGTTGCGTCGCAACTGATGAGATGCCAGTGCCCTGGTACTGGCTGGCGTTCGAAAGGTTTCAGTGCGCCGGCAGCAATATCAGGGGATCGACCGGCCTGCCGTTCTGGCGTATTTCAAAATGCAGCATGTCGCGTACTGCACCAGTCCGACCCATTTCAGCAATGACCTGCCCCGCCGCTACGTTGGCGCCTTCGGCCACGAGACGACGCCGGTTGTGGGCGTAGGCCGACAGCCACTCGTTGGAATGCTTGATGATGATCAGCTCACCGTAGCCAACCAGCCCCGAACCTGAATACACGACGGTGCCCTCTGAGGCGGCCAGCACCGGCTGGCCTGCACTGCCCGCGATATTGATGCCCTGCTGGGTCTGGTCGCCGGGCACAAAACGCCCGATAAGCGGCCCTTGGCTGGGCCAGCGCCAGCGCAGCGCGCCCACCACAGGCGCCGGATTCAGCGGTGCGAATAGCGCGGGCACCGGTGACGTGTCGCTTGCAGCAGGTGACGCGCCGGAGACTGGCACTTCCGGCGCGACTGGCTGCTGTGGCGTCACAGCGGCCGGGAGTGCCGCAACGACAACGTCAACCGTCTGACGGGTAGCCATTCGACCGGTGACAACGACGGGGGCATTGACTGGTTTTGCAGGCAATGCAGGAACCTCCGGCTGTCTCGGCGAAGATGTGGCCGCAACTCGTACCGGGCTGGCAGCCGCCACTGACGTATGGGTTGTACTACTCGAAGAAGTGGATACCGCGCTACGGCTCGTCGAAGGAACAACAGCCGCAGGTTTTGCCACGAATGTTCCCGATGAAGCGGCCTGCCTCGCGATCACGACATCAGTGGCAGGCGCTCGAGCCACCGGCGGGCGCAAACGAAGCCGCTGACCCACCTTGATGGTGTAGGTCTCACCGATATTGTTCCAGGCCGCCAGGTCGCGAAAATTCAGGCCCGCGCGGAAGGCGATGCCATAGACCGTATCGCCGGCCTGCACCGTATAAAAATCGCCTTGTGACAGCGGAATGGCTGGTTTCGCGGGCCTCGGGCTTGCGCGCTGCGGTGCCGCCGACTCACGCACCTGCTCTCGCACCACACTCGTCTGCGCACAAGCAGACAAGGCCAGCACCAGCGCACCGACCATGACCGGCATCAGCACGAATACATGATCGGAAGGTCGAGCAATCCGCACCATGTTCAAGCTGCCCCGTTCCGCAGCCACAGCCATGCAATCAACCCCACCATCAGCACCATGGCAGCCCAGCCGACCGGCTCGATATGACTGCGCAATCTGGCTTCAGCTCTCTCGCCGCCCAGCCTGATCGCCCCTGCCACGAGGTATACGCGCTTGCCGCGGCCAATCAACGCTCCGAAGAAAAACGGAAGCAGCGGCATGCCCACTGCTCCCGAAGCCAGCGTGAATATCTTGAAGGGCACTGGTGTAAAGCCGGCAATCAACAGTAGCCAGAAGCCGTTCTCGGCCGCTTGCCGCTTGATGTCTTCGAACTGCGCGGCATAGCCCATTTTTTCGATGAAGGGCATGGCCAGTTCAATCGCGAAATGACCGATCGCATAGCCGACGAACATGCCCAGCATCGAACCCAGCAGGCTCAGGCTGGCGAAGCGAAAGGCACGCTTTGGCTGCGCCAACGACATCGGCGCCAGCATGGTCTCCGGCGGCACCGGGAAAAAAATGGCCTCGATGAAACTCAATCCGGCCAACAGCCAAGGCGCTCGCGGATGCTTGGCCCAAAGCAAGGCACGCTCATACATCGGCCCGAATATTTTCATCACAATGTCCCTGACAGCAGCGGCACGAAGATGACGTTGCCAAGATCGTCCTGGGCCATGCCCGTGTCGGATTTTCGCCAACGCAAGAGCTTCTGCGCTGCGCTGCCACCGACCGGCGCAACCAGAGTGCCGTTGATGGCCAACTGGGCCAGCAGACTGGCATCAAGCATCGCACCGGCGGCGGTGACGATGATGGCATCGAAAGGACCATGATCGGGCCAGCCCATGCGGCCGTCATCGTGCTTGCTGCGCACATCCAGACCAAGGCTCCGGAAGCGGCGGCGGGCATTGCGCAGCAACTCCTCGATGCGCTCGACGGTGTAGACCTCCAGGCCCAGCATCGCCAGCAGCGCGCCCTGATAGCCAGAACCGGTGCCGATTTCCAGCACCTTTTTCGGCATGCCGCTTTCAAGCAAGGCCTCGGTCATGCGCGCCACCACACGCGGCTGCGATATGGTCTGGCCGTTGCCAATCGGCAGGGCCGTGTCCTCGTAGGCACGCGACGCCAGCGCTTCGTCGATAAAAAGGTGTCGTGGCAACAGGCGCATGGCGCCAAGCACGCGTTCGTCGCGGATGCCGCCCTCGCTGCGAAGCCGCTCGATCATGCGGTCGCGGGCGCGCTGCGAAGTCATGCCCTGCCCCTGCGCTTCGGGACTGAGCTGGAAACGTGGCGTCATGGCCCGGCTGCGCCTGGCGAAGAAAGCTCGCTTACCCAACTCGCGACCTTTTCAAGCGCTTGGTAACGCGTCAGGTCCACGTGTATCGGCGTGATTGAAATATGACCGGTGCGCACCGCATGGAAGTCAGTACCCGGGCCAGCATCCTGCTCCGAGCCGGGCGGACCTATCCACCAGATCGGACGACCACGCGGATCGGTCTGTGCAATGCAGGGCTCGGCGCGATGGCGATGGCCCAGGCGCGTGACTTCATAACCTTTGACGTCTTCCCACGCGAGGTCGGGCACGTTGACGTTGAGGATGGTGTCGGCGGGCAAGGGATCGAGCACCAGTCGCGCGGTGATGGCCAGCGCCGCGCGCACCGCCGATTCGAAATGCAAGGGCTGGTGGTCCTGCGCGGCGATCGACACGGCGATCGCCGGCAGTCCCAGGCAACGGCCCTCCATCGCGGCCGCGACCGTACCTGAATAGATCACGTCATCGCCGAGGTTCGAGGTGTTGTTGATACCCGACAAGACGATGTCGGGATCGGCGGCCAGCATCCCGGAGAGCGCGAGGTGCACGCAGTCGGTCGGCGTGCCGGCAATGCTCCAGGTGTTTGCGTCCAGTGCCTTGGCGCGGATCGGCTGGTCGAGGGTGAGGGAATTGCTGGCGCCGGAACGATCACGATCCGGGGCCACCACGATCACCTCGTGCCCAGCCCTGCGCAGGCCCTCGGCCAAGTGGCGAATGCCCGGGGCATCCACGCCATCATCGTTGCTTACCAGTACGCGCATTTTCACTCCCTTGCTGGACGAATGATAACGGATGCAGCTGCATCAGGCGCCTGCCTCGGCCGATACGCACCTCCATGACGCGTCGATGTTTCGCGGTTAGGCTATCGGGATGAAGCGCAAGCCACCAATCGCGATCAGCCAAGACGACGCGCTGCTGTTCCGCGACGCCATCGGCGAGGTGCGTCCCCTCGAAGCCACACCCGCCGCGCCGGAAAAACCCAAGCCGGCGCCGGTGGCACGCATGCACCTGCAGGATGAAGTGGATGCACTGGCCGAATCGCGATCAGTCAACGTCCACGATGCCCAATTCAATGCCGATGAACCCCTCGGCTACCGGCGCCCGGAAATGAGCGAACGCAGTTTCCGTCAACTCAAGCGCGGCCAATACAGCGTGCAGGATGAAATCGACCTGCATCACATGCGCGCCGTCCAGGCCGAGGCCGCACTGAAGATATTCCTGTCCGAGGCCGCGCACGACGGCCGACGCTGCGTGCGCATCATCCACGGCAAGGGCCTGCGTTCGGAAAATGGCCCGGTTCTCAAGGCGATGGTGGATCGCGTGTTGCGCCACCGTGGCGACGTCCTGGCCTTTTCGTCCGCTCCTGCAGCCCAAGGCGGCATGGGCGCGGCACTGGTGCTGCTGCTCAACCGCCATCCAAGCTGACTCGCGCTACTTTCGTCCACGTCTGGGCAAACACTCGCGGCGAGCACGATGATCAGGCGCCTGGCATTCCCTGCGGAGAACGGATCGATCCGAGTTCAGCCAACACTTCCGTGGCGTACGCACCGGGTGCAAGCACGAAGGACAGCTTCAGGACATCCAGCGCCAGCCATTGCCACTGCAGCTGACCCACCTGCACCCGCAACGCGCGACGCTCCTGCTTGAGTCCGGCGCCCTCGAGGCCGGCGCGCAGTTCGGCAAAAGGCAGTACCGCCGACTCTTCGAGTGCGCGCACGGCATCACGGCTGCGCAGATCACCCAGCCCCCACATGGCGCCGGTCGGATGGATGTCCTGCCGTGCAGCACGGGCGAGGATTTCATCGGTCAACAGTTCAGGTCCAAACACGCTCTGGGTGCCATCGAGCATCCAGACTTCGCCTTCCATGCCCTGGCACCAGCGGCCATCGGCGATGCGCGCCGCCAGCACCGCATTGAACAATTCCGAACGTGCCGCCGACAGGATGATCGAGCGCTGCTCGCGGCGCACGCGCTCCCCCCGGAACATGCGCAATGCCGCATCGACATTATCGCCACTGCGACCAAAACGCTGCTCGCCGAAATAGTTGGGAATACCCTGTTCGCGGATGGCCGACAGCCGCGTCTCGATGGCTTCAGGTTCACCCACCATTTCACGCAAGACCAACTCGAAACGATTGCCGGCCAGCGCACCACGCGGCAATTTCCGGCTGTGCCAACATTGGTCAAGCACGCGCAGGTCTTCGGATTCCAGTGCCTTGATATCCGGCGCAAGCTTTTTCGGGATATGCACCGAGAACCGCTGCCGGGTGACAGCATGGCGATCCTTGAGGCCGGCATAGCCAACGCCCATTTCCGGAATACTGGCCCATGCGGCAATCCTCTTCGCGGCAAACGCGGTGTTCATGCCGCGTTTTTCCACGGTCAGCAGCAGGTGTTCGCCTTGGCCGGAAGCTTCAAAACCGGCGATTTCCTCGACCAGGAAATCCTCCGGCGTACTGCGGAAAACCGCCGACAGCACGGCCCCGCCATGTGCACGCGGTAGCCGCGTCGGAGCGTCAACGTTCATGCTTTCACCAGCAGCACCACGGCTTGCGCGGCTATGCCTTCGCCGCGACCGGCAAAGCCCAGAGTCTCGGTGGTCGTCGCCTTGACGCTGATGTCATCGATGCCGACGCCGCAGATTTCAGCCAGCAACGAACGCATGTTCGCCGCATGTGGCCCGATTTTCGGGCGCTCGCAGATGACCGTAATATCGGCATTGCCAAGACGCCAACCCCGTTCAGCGATCAAGCCGATGCAGTGGCGCAGGAATACGCGGCTGTCGGCACCGCGCCAGCGCTCGTCCGAAGGGGGGAAATGCCGGCCGATATCACCGAGCGCCAAGGCGCCCAGCAGCGCGTCGCACAGCGCATGGATGACCACGTCGCCATCCGAATGCGCCAGCACGCCGTGATCGTGCGGCACACGCACGCCGCCGAGCATGAGATGGTCGCCTTCGCCGAAGACGTGGACGTCGAAACCGCTGCCGATACGCATGCTCACCTCAAGTAGGGCGGGTCTCGACCCGCCACCGCCAGTTTCGACACACCACCCACCACAGGGCGGGCCAGGGCCCACCCTACGCACGGCTCAGGATGAACTCCGCCAGCGCCAGGTCCGCCGGCGTGGTGACCTTGATATTGTCCTCCGAACCTTCCACCAAGCGGGGCTTCAGGCCGATGCGTTCCATCGCCATCGCCTCGTCGGTGATGGCAACGCCGCCGCGCATGGCCGCCTGCAGTGCGCGGGTGAGGCCGCCGCGCCGGAACATCTGCGGCGTCTGCGCCCGCCACAGGCGCTCGCGCGGCTCCGTGCTGGTGACCTGATGATCGACGTTGCCGCGCTTGAGCGTATCGCGCAGCGGCGTGGCCAGGATCGCACCGACCGGATCGGCCCGGCCAATGGCCAACAGCCGGCTCAGGTCCACGGCGCGCAGGCAGGGCCGCGCGGCATCGTGCACCAGCACCCATTGGTCCTCGCTCACCGTCTGCGGCAGCGCCTGCAGGGCCGCAAGCACGGAGTCGGCGCGTTCGGTGCCGCCGATACAGGTCAGCACCGGCTTGCCGTCCATTTCCCGCCAGCCGGCCCAGTAGGGATCTTCGGGTGATATCGCCACCATCACGCCGTGGATGTCCGGATGTCCCAGCAGCGCCCGCAGGCTGTGCTCGATCAGCGGCCGACCGGCTATCGACAGGTATTGCTTGGGCCTCTCGCTGCCGAAGCGCGTTCCGCGGCCCGCTGCCGGCATTACCGCCCAGCTCACGGTTGCGGCTCCGCTACAGTCGCTGCCGCCGCTTCGGGCTTGGCCGGTTCAACCACCCGGTAAAAGATTTCTCCGGGCTTGATCATGCCCAGCTCGCTGCGTGCACGTTCTTCCGCCGCCGCCTCGCCGGACTTGAGATCCTGCACCTCCGAGGACAGGGCGTCGTTGCGCTGTTGCAGCTGCGCATTGTCGGCGCGCTGCGCCGCCACCTTGCGCTGCAGCTGCTCGGCCTCATGCCAGTTGCCCTCTCCCCACCAGAGTTTGGCCTGCAGCGCCAGCAACAAAAGCAGCAGCAAGACAATCGGCCACCAGCGGCGCATCGATGCTTCCACTCAGCGCTTCAGGCTCACGAAGGCGTCTCGCCCGGCATAACGGGCCTTGGCCCCCAGCGCCTGCTCGATGCGCAGCAACTGGTTGTACTTGGCCACGCGGTCGGAGCGACAAAGCGACCCGGTCTTGATCTGTGTGGCCGTGGTCGCCACGGCGATATCGGCGATAGTGGTGTCCTCGGTTTCGCCAGAGCGATGCGAAACGATCGCCGCATAGCCGTTGCCGTCGGCCATGGCGATGGCAGCGAGGGTTTCGCTGAGCGTGCCGATCTGGTTGACCTTGACCAGAATGGCGTTGGCCACGCCCTTGTCGATGCCCTCGCGGAAGATGCGCGGATTGGTGACAAACAGGTCATCGCCGACCAGCTGCACCTTGCTGCCGAGGCGATCGGTGAGCTGCTTCCAGCCGGTCCAGTCGTCCTCGGCCATGCCGTCCTCGACGGTGATGATCGGGTACTTGGCGCACCAGTTGTCGAGGAAGTCGACGAACTGCTCCGAGCTCAGCCGCTTGCCCTCGCCGACCAGGTTGTACTTGCCGTTTTCGAAGAATTCGGTGCTGGCCACGTCGAGACCGAGCAGGATGTCCTCGCCGGCGCGATAGCCGACCTTGCCGATGGCTTCGAGGATGGTTTCCAACGCCTCCTCGTTGGAGCGCAGGTCCGGCGCGAAGCCGCCTTCGTCGCCCACCGAGGTGCTCAGGCCGCGGCCCTTGAGCACGGACTTGAGCGCATGGAAGATTTCGGTGCCGGCGCGCAGCGATTCGGCGAAGGAATCGAAGCCGATCGGCAACACCATGAACTCCTGCATGTCGACGTTGTTGTCGGCATGGGCCCCGCCGTTGATGATGTTCATCATCGGCACCGGCAGCGTCACTTCGCGGCCTTCGGCCAGATGCGCCCACAGCGGCATGTTTTTCGAAGCGGCCATGGCATGCGCGTTGGCCAGCGACACACCGAGCAGCGCGTTGGCGCCAAGCCGGCCCTTGTTGTCGGTGCCGTCGAGGTTGATCAAACGCTGGTCCAGTCCCTGCTGGTCGGCGGCATCAAAGCCCGCCAGCGCGCCGGCAATCGTCGTATTGACGTTGGCCACAGCTTTCTTCACGCCCTTGCCGCCGTAGCGGCTCTTGTCGCCGTCGCGCAGCTCCACGGCCTCCTTGCTGCCCGTGGACGCACCCGAAGGCACCATCGCACGGCCAAAGCTGCCGTCGGCGAGGGTGACCTCGGCTTCGAGCGTGGGGTTGCCCCGGCTATCGAGGATTTCGCGGGCGTGGATCTTGGTGATCGTGGCGTTCATGCAAGGCGTTCCGTGGAAGCGAAAGGGGTGGCGTGTTTCAAGCGACCATGTCGAAAACAAGCGGTAGGCAGCGAAGGCAAGCCGAGTCGGTCAAGGCAAATTGGCGATGAACGCCGCAAGCCGTAGGGAAGGTTGGCAGGCGCCGCCGGTGCCGCGCGCCAGCAGCGCCGTGGTTTCGATCCCGATACGCTCGGGATCTACCACGTCGGCAGCGCCACTGCGCGTCTCCAGCACGCTGAACGCGAAGAGAGTCCGGACCAACTCGGGCTGATCGACGCCACCGGCGGCGGCGACGTCCAAGGCCTCAAATTCCTGCGGGGCCAAACGCTGCGCGGTGGATATCACCTTCGACGCATGACCGCCGGAAGCAATGCTCGCGTAAATCGCCTTGCTGTCAGGCAATGAAGCCGCATGGGTTTCGACACAAGACCGCAGCGGGCGGTAGTCGTGCCATCGTTCGAATCGATCGACCCACATTTCCGCCCGGTCGAGACCGCCCAGATCGCGCGCCGCCTGCGAGTCGGCGCCACCATCGACCGCCTCGTAGGCGGTACGAGCGGTCAATTCGCCTTTCTCATGCATTTTCGCTGCCGCCGCGATGACCTCCTCCCGGTAGCGCCCGTCCACCTCCGGCATCGCAGCAACTGTCGTCACGCTGCTGGCAAGGTCTGTGGCTGCGGCAGCGCGGCACGCGGCCATGCTTACGAGTAGCGCCGGCAACAGCAGCGCGGGGGCGGCACTCCGCCACCCCGTCACGCGTCAGTCTCCAGGAAGCCATTCTTTTTGGTGATCCGGTCGAGCTCAAGCAGCGTCTCGAGCAGCGCCGCCATCTTGCCCAGCGGCCACGCATTCGGCCCATCGCTGAGCGCCTTGTCCGGATCCGGATGCGTTTCCATGAAGATACCGGCGATGCCCACCGCCATCGCCGCGCGCGACAGCACCGGCACGAACTCGCGCTGACCGCCGGACTTGCCGTCCATGCCTCCGGGCAGTTGCACCGAGTGCGTTGCATCAAACACCACCGGGCAACCGGTATCGCGCATCACGCTGAGCGAGCGCATATCGGAAACGAGATTGTTGTAGCCAAAGCTGGCGCCGCGCTCGCAGACCATGATCTGGTCATTGCCGGTGGCCAAGGCCTTGGCGGAAACATGCTTCATTTCCCACGGCGAGAGGAACTGTCCTTTCTTGATGTTGACCGGCTTGCCGGCGCTGGCGACCTTCTGGATGAAATCGGTCTGCCGGCACAGGAAAGCCGGCGTTTGCAGCACATCGACCACGGAGGCCACTTCGTCCATCGGCGTGTACTCGTGCACGTCGGTGAGCACCGGCACGCCGATCTGGCGCTTCACTTCGGCCAGCACCTTCAGGCCCTCTTCCAGACCCGGGCCGCGAAAACTGGTGCCCGAAGTGCGGTTGGCTTTGTCGAAGCTGGACTTGAAGATGAAAGGGATGCCGAGCCTGCCGGTGATTTCCTTGAGCTGGCCGGCAACATCTAGCTGCAGTTGCATCGATTCGATCACGCAGGGACCGGCGATCAGGAAGAAGGGCCGGTCGAGGCCGACCTCAAAGCCGCAAAGTTTCATCGCCATACTCCTGCACGAGCAGCGCAAGCCGCGACAGGCGTCAACCTGAGCGAAGGAGTCGCGGCTTGCGCCGCTCCTGCATGATCTGGGCGGCTCACGCGCTCACCTCTTTCAGCAAGCGCCCGCCGGCCCGACCTTGATTGGCCTTGTACTCGCGCGCGGCACGGATAAAACCGATGAACAGCGGGTGGCCGTCGCGCGGCGTCGACAGGAATTCCGGGTGCGCCTGACAAGCCACGAACCAGGGATGATTGGGCAACTCGATCATTTCCACCAGCAGGTCGTCCATCGACTTGGCTGAAATCACCAGTCCGGCATCTTCGATCTGGGTGCGATAGCGGTTGTTGAATTCATAGCGATGGCGATGGCGCTCGGACACCACGTCTTTGCCGTACATCTCGCGCGCCTTGGTGCCATGCTTGAGCCGGCATTCCTGCAGACCCAGGCGCATGGTGCCGCCGAGGTCGGAGGTTTCGCTGCGCCGCTCCAGTTCACCGGTTGCGGTACGCCATTCGGTGATCAGGGCGATCACCGGATGCTCGCACTGCCGATCATTCTCGGTGGTGGCCGCACCGTTAAGACCAGCGATATTGCGCGCCACGTCAACCACTGCCGCCTGCATGCCGTAGCAGATGCCGAAATACGGAATATTGTTTTCACGCGCGTATTTGGCACTTTGCACCTTGCCCTCGAATCCGCGGTCGCCGAAACCACCGGGCACGAGGATGGCATCAACACCCGCCAACGCCGCATCACCTTCGGCCTCGACCTGCTCGGACTCCATCCATTTCAGCCGCACCTTGGTGCGCTGGCGCAGTCCGCCGTGCCGCAGCGCCTCGGACAGCGATTTGTAGGCATCCTGATGGTCGACATACTTGCCGACCACGGCCACGGTGACCTCATCGATGGGATGCTCGCAGGCATCCACCACGGCTTCCCATTCGGAAAGATCCGCAGCCTTGGCCTGCGATTCCAGGCGCAGGCGCTCGACCACGATCTGGTCGAGCTGCTGTTCGTGCAGCCACAGCGGCAGCTTGTAGATGTTGTCCACGTCCACGCAGCTGATCACGGCTTTTTCGTGCACGTTGGTGAACAGGGCTATTTTGCGCCGCTCGCTTTCCGGCAGCGGCTGCTCGCTGCGGCAAAGCAAGATGTCGGGCTGGATGCCGATCGAGCGCAGCTCTTTCACCGAGTGCTGGGTCGGCTTGGTCTTGAGCTCGCCGGCCGCCGCGATATAGGGCACCAAAGTCAGGTGCATGAAAATGGCTTGGTCCGGGCCGCGTTCGGTGCGGATCTGGCGGATGGCTTCCAGGAAGGGCAGCGATTCGATATCGCCGACGGTACCCCCGATCTCGACCAGTCCGACGTCGTAACCGTCGGTGGCCTCATAGATGCAGCGTTTTATCTCGTCGGTGATATGCGGGATCACCTGCACGGTGCCGCCGAGGTAGTCGCCACGACGCTCCCTGCGGATAACGTTCTCGTAGATGCGGCCGGTGCTGACCGAATTCTTCCGGGTCAGGCGGGTGCGCACAAATCGCTCGTAGTGCCCGAGGTCGAGGTCAGTCTCGGCACCATCGTCGGTGACATAGACCTCGCCGTGCTGGAACGGCGACATCGTGCCTGGATCCACATTGATATAGGGATCGAGCTTCATCATGGTGATACGAAGGCCGCGGGCCTCCAGGATGGCCGCGAGTGAGGCGGCGGCAATGCCCTTGCCTAGCGAGGACACCACGCCGCCGGTTACGAAGATGAGACGCGTCATGGGGTTTTGAGGGCGCTGGAAAGCCCCATTCTACCGGCTTGGGCCCCCGCCCGCACCCTAGACCGGCCCGGCTTGACCCTGCAAGCCCAGCCCGCCATCCTGCCTGCCTTCGCACCGCCCGACAAAACCGCATGAGCAGTCGCTACAACGCCGCCGACATCGAAGTCCTTTCCGGCCTGGACCCGGTCAAGCGCCGACCAGGCATGTATACCGACACGTCCCGTCCCAACCACCTGGCCCAGGAAGTAGTCGACAACTCGATCGACGAAGCCCTGGCTGGCCATGCCAAGACGGTCGACGTGACGATTTTTGCCGATGGCAGCTGCGAAGTGTCGGACGATGGCCGCGGCATGCCGGTGGACATCCATCCCGAGGAAAAAATCCCCGGCATCGAGCTGATCATGACCCGCCTGCACGCCGGTGGAAAATTCAACAACCGCAACTACACCTTCTCCGGCGGCCTGCACGGCGTCGGCGTCAGCGTGGTCAATGCGCTGTCGAAGAAGGTCGAGGTGTTCATCAAGCGCGACGGCAACGAATACCGGATGGAGTTCCGCGACGGCTTCCGCTCATCGCCACTGGAAACCATCGGCTCGGTCGGCAAGCGCAACACCGGCACCCGCCTGCGTTTCTGGCCCGATACGGGCTATTTCGACACGCCGAAATTCGCGGTAAAGGCGCTGCGCCACCTGCTGCGCGCCAAGGCCGTGCTCTGCCCCGGATTGACCGTCAAACTTTTCGACGAAACGACGGGCGAGCGCAATGAGTGGTTTTTCGAAAACGGCCTGCGCGACTACCTGCAGGGCGAATTGGGCCAGCGCGAGCGGCTGCCGGCCGAGCTGTTCACCGGCAACCTGTCCAAGGAAAACGAGATCGTCGACTGGGCCGTGGCTTGGCTGCCCGATCCCGACGGCCGCGCCGGTGAATCGGTGCAGGAAAGCTACGTCAACCTGATCCCGACCGCGCAGGGCGGCACCCATGTCAACGGACTGCGCTCGGGACTGACCGATGCGCTGCGCGAGTTCTGCGACTTCCGCAACCTGCTGCCGCGCGGCGTGAAACTGGCGCCCGAAGACGTCTGGGACCGGGTCAGTTACGTGCTGTCGCTGAAGATGACCGATCCGCAGTTCAGCGGCCAGACCAAGGAACGCCTGTCATCGCGGCAGGCGGCAGCGTTCATCGAGGGCGCCACCCACGACGCGTTCTCGCTGTGGCTGAATCAGCACGTCGAAGTCGGCACACAGATTGCCCAGTTGGCCATTGAACGCGCAGCAGCACGGCTGAAGACTGAAAAACAGATCGTCCGCAAGAAAGTGACGCAGGGCCCGGCCCTGCCCGGCAAGCTGGCCGACTGCATCAGCCAGGATCTGGGACGTACCGAACTGTTCCTGGTCGAAGGCGACTCCGCCGGCGGCAGCGCCAAGCAGGCGCGCGACAAGGAGTTCCAGGCCATCCTGCCGCTGCGCGGCAAAATCCTGAATACCTGGGAGGTCGAGAGTTCGGGCGTGCTGGCTTCGACCGAAGTGCACGACCTCGCCGTGGCCATCGGCTGCGACCCGGGCACCGAGATCATCGATGGGCTTCGTTACGGAAAGGTGATCATCCTCGCCGACGCTGATTCCGACGGCCTGCATATCGCCACGCTTCTGTCGGCGCTTTTCCTGCGCCACTTCCCGGCCCTGGTGCGTTCAGGCCACGTGTTCGTGGCGATGCCGCCACTGTTCCGCGTCGATGTCGGCAAGCAGGTGTTCTATGCGCTGGACGAGGAAGAAAAACGCATCCTGCTCGAACGCATCGAGAAAGAAAAAATGCGCGGCCAGGTTTCCGTCACCCGCTTCAAGGGCCTGGGCGAAATGAACCCGCCGCAACTGCGCGAATCCACCATCCATCCCGACACCCGCCGGCTCGTGCAGTTGACGGTGGATGATCCGGTCGAGACGCGCGCGTTGATGGACATGCTGCTGGGCAAAAAGCGCGCCGGCGACCGCAAGATCTGGCTGGAAACCAAGGGCGACCTTGCTTCGCTGGAAATTTGAGGTTCCCCGAACTACTGCTGTCTCAGTCGCTGCTATTCCATGCTTCACGCCGTCGAAGCCCGCAGCAGCGCACGCAGCAGTACCTGCAGCCGCGCAGCCGACGGTTCGTCGTAGGCACCGGTCTGCTCGTCCATGTAGGCGGTCTGCGCGAGTTCCAGCTGCACCGCCTCAACATCGCGGGAAGGTATGCCGTATTGCCGGGTAATGTAGCCGCCCTTGAAGCGGCCGTTGCAGACCCAGGAATAGTCGTGCTGGGCGGTCAGCACCGATTCCAGCCGGAACTGCGTGGCAGGATCGCAGCTGGCGCCCTTGGCAGTGCCCAGGTTGAGGTCGGGCAAGCGGCCATCGAACAGGAAAGGCACGCGCGAACGTATCGAATGACCTTCCCAGATCAGAACGCGGCCATGGGCGCCACGCAGTCTGGCGATCTCCGACAGCAGGCAATCGTGGTACGGACGCCAGAACTGTTCGACCCGCCACTGGATTTCATCGATGGATGGCTGCTGTCCAGGCAGATAGACGGGCTCGCCGTTGAACTGCACGATCGGGCACAGGCCGGTGGTGTTCTGCCCCGGATACAGCGAGACATCATCGGGCGGACGATTCAGGTCGACGACATAGCGCGAAAGGCTGGGCACCAGCAGGGTGGCATCGAGTTCACGAGCGAAGTCGTAAAGCCGGCTGACAAACCAGTCTGTATCAGGCGCTAGCCGCGCTGTATCGGTAAGCCGCTCAGCCAGTTCCGGGGGGATTACGGAACCATCGTGAGGCAGGCTGATCAACAGCGGTGAACGGCCCTGGTGCAAGCGAAACGTCACGGTTCATCCTTGCCCAAGCCACGGAGCGCAAAGCATCCGCCGGCTTTACCGGTATCGCAAGGGCTGGCGCAAGATTCATCTGCACCCAGCCCCGATCGTTTGTGTATCGACGGCGCGGATCGGGCGCCAACTTGGAGGCGGATCACCGGAAAATATCGAGCGACTTGCGGTCTTTGGCTCAGAACCGATCCAGCGAATAAGGCGCAGGATCGACGATGGTTTCCCGCTGGCAGAGCATGTCCGCCAGCAGATGCCCCGTCGCCGCGCTCATGCTGATGCCGAGCATGCCGTGGCCAGTGGCCAGCCACAGGTTTGCATGGCCCGGCGCACGGCCAATGATAGGCACGTCGTCGTGGGTCATCGGCCGCCAGCCGAACCATTCCTCGCGTTTCGCAGGCCCCACGGGCTCGCGCAGGTATTCGCGTGCGCCACGCTCAAGCGCGTCCAAACGGCGACGGTTGAGGCTGTCGTCGTAACCGGAAAACTCCATCGTGCTGCCCAGTCGGAAACCGCTGTCCCACGTGGTGACGCAGACGCTGCGCTCGCGAAGCACGATCGGCCGGCGCGGCGCCAGCGCCGGGCGCTCGTAGCTTATCGAATAGCCCTTGCCGGGCTGGATCGGAACACGAATGCCCAGCGGTTTCATCATCGCGGGCGACCAGGAGCCCAGGGCCAGCACCATGTCGCGTCCGGTGCGCGGGCCAAGGTCGGTATCGACGCCATGGATGCGTCCGCGCTGGATTTGGAAGCCACGCATGCCGACGTTTTCCTCGATCACACCACCCGCCGCGCGCACCAGCCGGGCGAGCTCGGCGCAGTAGCGATCCGGGCGCAGATGCGCATCGGCAGGGAAATGGACGGCACCGGCCATGCCCGGCAACAGCGCCGGTTCATCGAGCGCGAGTTCATTGGCATCCAGCATCCGTGTCGCTATCCCGAATTCCGCCAGCAGCGGCAATTCAGCGCAGGCCGATTCGAAGGCACGGCCATCACGGTAGACATCGTGCAGGCCCGTGGCCGAAAACTCACAATCGAGCCCGTGCTCGCGCACCAGCGTCTCGATCAGGCCGCGCGAGGCATGCAAAATGGCCGCCTTGGCATGGCCTGATTCACGCCAGTCGCGCCGGTTGCAGCGGCCGGCAAAACGCAGCAGCCACGCAGCCAAGGCCGGATCGACACGCGGCTTGACGTAAAACGGCGCATCCGGCGTCAGCATCCATTTCAGTGCCTTGCCAATGGCGCCCGGCGCGGCCAACGGCGCGGCATGGCTGGGGGTGATCGTGCCGCAGTTGCCGTGCGAGGTGGCGGCACCAACCCACCCGCGCTCCAGCAAGTGGACCGAGCGTCCTGCCGACAGCAGGTAGTGCGCGCACGCCAGGCCAATCACGCCACCGCCAAGGATCAGCACATCGGGAACCTTGGCACCGATGCTGTCGTGGAAAGACGCAGCCATGCTCAAACGGCAGTGGCTAGACGCATGGGCGGCCATTGCCAGTAGGTCGCCGCCCGCCACAGCCATTCCATCGGCCCAAAGCGAAAGCGCGCCAGCCACCAGCGGCTGAAGAGCATCTGCAAGCCATAGACCGAGACCAGCAAGAGCACCTGTGCAGCCCGGCCGACATCGCCCCAGCAACCAATCCCGTAGCCATAGAACAGCAGCGTGAACACGACGGAATGAGTGAGGTAATTGGTCAAGGCCATGCGCCCGGTCGGCGCCAGCCAGGCTTGCAGCGCCGGGCCCATGCGCGTTTCCAGCAAGGTAACGACGGTCGCAGCATAGGCCAGCGCCAGGACCACGCCGGCGAACAGGTAGGTCGCCATCTGGATGGCCTGTTCCAGCCCGAACTCGCCAGCCATTGGCATGCTCGTGCCGATGGAAACACTCACCGCCATCAAGGCAAAGCCCAGCGGCAGGCCAATATTCCTGATCGTCCGGAATTTCTGCCGGTGCGTCTGGATATCCTGCAGCCAACCCGAGCGGATCAAGGCCGCACCCAGCAGGAACATGCCGAGCAGGAAGAAGCAGAAGGCAGGCATTTGACTCAATTGGTACGCGGTATCTTCCACGCGCTGAGCCACCGCTTCCGTATAGCTGCCGTGGCTGTAAGTCTGGTCGGCACGCTCACGCATGGCGGCATAGTCGGCCAGTGCTTTGGCGCTGGCCTGAGCCGTTTTCGGATCGATCGCAGCATCGCCGCTAATCGAACCGATGGCGCCGCCAATGAGCATCATGACCAGTGGAAACGCATAGAGACCGGCACCCCATTTCGCCAGTCGCGATGCCGGCATCGGCTCGGCTTCGGCATGATCAAGACGACGCCGCCAGGCCCGGCGCAGCTGCCTTGCCAACAGCAGAATGAAGGCACCTATCGCGTACGACACCAGGATGTCGCCCGCCCAGACCAGCACCGCGTGCACGGTGCCGATCATCAGCAAGGCCAGGCTGCGGCGCAAGTAAGGGGCCACGAACGGCCGGCCGGCGCAGCTGGCTCGCTCGATCATCACCGCGAAGCCCATGCCGAACAGCAGCGAAAACAGGATCCAGAATTTGCTTTGCACGAAAAAATAGATGAAAGCGTCGGCGGCGTAGTCGATGCCTTGCATCGTCGGGTCGATGCCCGGGCCGGCGATGTCTTGCAGCGGCCGCGAGAAAAACTCGATGTTCATCAGGCCGATACCGAGCAGGGCAAAGCCCCGGATGATGTCCAGCGCATCGATGCGCTCGCTGGCATTTACCGGCTCAAAGGCTGAGTTGCTTGGCATCTCGTTGTTTTTCCCGTCATGTTCGCGCTTGATCATCCGGGCAAGCGCAACCTGCCGCAAGGCCATCCATGTGGTCATGGCACCAGCTGATAGAGGCCAATACTGCAGATCAGTTGGAACGGAGCCAGGACGCACCGGCGCCATACGGTTGCGCAAGCCGGCGATCGATCTCGCGGAATCCGCCCAACAAAACTTCACGAAACCGTCATTGTGTGACGCAGGTCACAAAATACGCCATTTTTTGCACCGCAGCATGACAAAGACGTGGTCTATGCCGCATTTTCGCCGCGCTTGCTGGATGCGGCCCGTCTGACCACCCGCTGATATTCGGGTACCACGCACCACTCAGGCCACGGGGCCTGTTTCATCGGCACACAGCGGAATGTACCGGTCAACCGGAAACCATTACCCACTTTCTTACCTTCCTTTGGGGATAAGTAACGATGTCGCTCACTCCGAAATTGCTTTCTTGTGCCGTGCTGCTGGCCATCAGCGCCGCTGCTTCCGCCGCCCGCACCGATGATCCGGCCGTTGGCCGCGCCCACAGCCTGTTGGCAGCGAAGGCCAGCGCCGTCCGCGCTTCCGGAGGCGACAGCTTCTCTGCCACCGATGTAGTGATTGATGCCAATGGCAGCGAGCACGTCCGCTTCAACCGCAGCTACAACGGCCTTCCCGTGATCTTCGGCGATGTGGTCGTGCATTCGTCCCAGGGCCGCTTCGCTTCCGCCAGCATGACCCTCAGGAGTAGCGTCCGCCCGAGCCTGCAGGCACGCATCAACGCAGATGACGCCATCGTCGCCGCCGGCGCCGATTTCGGCAGCGGCTTCGAGGGCGTTCCCTCGGCCAACAAGGTGGTCTACGCCCGCGGCGACAAGCCTTTACTCGCCTTCGAAGTGCGCATGATGGGCACCAAGGCCGACCAGACGCCGACCGACATGCGCTACTACATCGACGCCAGCAACGGCCGCATCCTCGACAAGTGGGACACCGTCCACACCGGCAAGCCCAGCAGCGGTGGCGGCGGCAGCACCACGCCAGCCGTCGGCATCGGCCAGACCTTCGGTTACGGCGATGTCACGCTCAATACCGCCGGCAGCGGCAGCAGCTTCAACTTGACCGACACCACCCGTGGCGGTGGTGCTGTCTATGAGGCCAACAACGCTGCTTACTCCACGGCAGCACGCCGCGCCGTGCTGTTCACCGACAGCGATAACAACTGGGGCAACAACACGCTCAGCGACCGCGCCACCGTCGCCGCCGACGCCCACTACGGCGTCAGCATGACCTGGGACTATTACCAGTCCGCCCACGGCCGCAATGGCATCTTCAATGACGGCAAAGGCGTGAGGAGCTATGTCCACGTCGGCAACGGCTGGGTCAATGCTGCGTGGTATGCCAACGCCATGTATTACGGCGATGGCGGCGGCAGTTACCTGCCGCTCACCAGCCTCGACATCGCCGGCCACGAAATGAGCCATGGTGTGAATCAGGCCAGTGCCGGCTTGGTTTACTCCGGTGATGCTGGCGGACTGAACGAGGCCAACTCCGACATCTTCGGCACCATGGTCGAGTTCTATGCCAACAGCGCCAGCGATCCTGCCGACTACCTGATCGGCGAAGAGATCTACGCCAGCAACCCGAACGGCACCAAGGCCCTGCGTTACATGTTCCGTCCAGGTGATGCCGATGCCAATGCCTCTTACAACTGCTACCCGGTCGGCGGCCTGGGCGGCGTGGATCCGCATTACTCCTCGGGCCCGGCCAACCACTTCTTTTACCTGCTCGCGGAAGGTGCGGTTAATCCCGCCGGCTTCAGCTATACCGCCAGCCAACTGGTCTGCAACGGCGACACCGGCGTCTCCGGCATCGGCCGCACCGCTGCCCAGCGCATCTGGTATCGCGCCCTGACCGTGTACATGACCTCCGGCACCACCTACCCGCAGGCCCGTACCGCCACCATCAATGCCGCCAACGACCTTTACGGCGCCGGTTCGGCGCAAGCCACCGCAGTGGCCCGCGCCTGGACGGCGATCAACGTCAACTGATCGTCCAGGAACGCAGCAAGCTGAAAAGAAACGGCCCGCAAGCGGGCCGTTTTCCGCTGTGGATATACCGCTGCGATCAGTGCTGCACGCCGCCCTCGCCATGGACATGACCGTGCGCTTTTTCTTCATCCGAAGGTTCGCGCACCTCGACGATCTCAACGTCAAAATCCAGCGTCTTGCCGGCCATCGGATGGTTGAGGTCGACATCGACCACGCTCATGCCGACCTTGATGATGGTCATCGCGCGCGGGCCCATTTCGGTAGGCAAGACGACCTGCATGCCGGGCACCAGACGGGCGTTCTTGAACAGCTTCTTGGGAATGCGCTGGCTCAGGCCATCGCGACGGTCCCCATAGGCCTGGTCGGGCGCCACGGTAATTTCAAACTTCTCGCCGGCTTCGCGACCGATCATCGCCGTCTCCAGTCCGGGAATGATGTTGCCGTGGCCGATCATGATGGCCAGCGGGTCACGATCACGCGAGCTTTCCAGCGCGGCCTGTCCGGCTTCCGACACCGAGTAATGGAAACGCACGACGCTGTTCTTTTCGATCTTCATTGGACTTCCGGGTAAGTGCCGCTGGCGTGACGCCGTCGGCGTGCTGGGGCAAACTCGGCCCCGTGAACAAGGACGCGCATTATCCGCAGTCGCCATGGCTGGCGCCAGTCAATAGGGTCGTGCCTGCCCTGTCCGGCCTGGTGCTGGCCGGTTTGCTGCTGGCCGGTCTGGTTCTGGCCAGTCTGCTTGCCGGCTGCACGACCCAGCCTGGGCGCAGCGGCGGTCATGCTGGCGGGCATCGCATGGGCAGCGCCTTGGGCATCGATCACAATGATTCCCCCCGTCTGTCTGGCCAAGCCAACGAAGTGCTGATCCGCGCCATCGGACTGGTCGGCACGCCATATCGCTACGGCGGCAACACGCCCGCAGGCGGCTTCGACTGCAGCGGCCTGGTGGCTTACGTCTTCCAGCAGGCCACCGGCGTGCAACTGCCGCGCAGCACCCGCGAACTGGTTGCTTATCCGGCCCGACGAGTCGACCAGGATGACCTGCAGCCGGGCGACCTGGTGTTTTTCAACCCGAGTGGCGGCCAGGCAAGCCATATCGGCATCTTTGTCGGCGAGGGCCGTTTCGTGCACGCACCGAGCAGCGGCGGCACCGTGCGACTCGATGCGCTGAGCGCGGACTATTGGCGGCGCGCCTATGCCGGCGCCAGACGTATCCTGCAGTGAGGCTGCGCCATCCAGCCACGGCGCAGAAACCCGGCGTAGAAACTTTCCTTCCCGCAGCCTGTCATTGAATTGCACCAGCCGCGGATTTCTGCCTTAATTCCCGCCAGCAAGTCGCCATCAACAGGCGCGCTGCGGCAATGAGCCACCCTTGAACGGAGTAGTCACGATGACCTCGCCCCTTTCCAGAACGCTGTTGGCCACCACGACATTTGTCATCCTCCTCGCCGCTATCCCAGCCATGGCGGGAGATATGCCCGGTGACGAAGTAGCGGAAACCACCAAACTCGACTTCAGCGCCCTCGACAAGAACAAGGACGGCGCCCTGAGTGCCGACGAAATTCCCGAGAACGAGGCCCTGTCGATGGACTTTCCTGATGTTGACAGCGACGGCGACGGCAAGTTGAGCAAAGACGAGTTCGACACCTACAACCAGTAGCCCACCCTCGACCGACCACGCGGCGACCGGAGCCGGAGTGTCCCTGGTCCCATCACCCGCATTTCTCGCAAAAACCAAGGTATTGACTTGACGCATCGCCACCACCGCCACGTACGCACTGCATTGATCGCCGTACTGGCGGCCTTGGTGCTGATCCAGTCGCTGGCAACAGCCTTGCCTTCACACCGGTTCGATGTTGCGATGCAGGCAATGGCAGCAGGGCAAAGTGATGCCATGCCGTGCGCGGACGAGCACGACGACGAGCAGGGCAGCATGCCCTGCTGCAATGACAGTCCGACCCTGCCGATGGGCTGCGCCGGCGACGACTGCGGCTGCGCTGATGGCGCTTTGGTTGTCAGCGGTTTCCCGGCCCTGACGGCGCATACGACGGATGCCCCCATGGCCAGCGCCACCCTGCCAGCCGATAGGGACGCGTGGCCTGCAAGTGAGCACGACGCTCCACCCCTGCGACCTCCGATTTCCACCTGAACGCCTGAACCCGTCGCGTCGCCCAAGGCGGCGCGCCTCCCAGCGCTTGCAGGAAATCGCCATGACCCCCACACCATCACTGCGCAATCGGGCAACCGCGCTGGCTGCAGTAGCGGCTTTCTCAGCCCTGCTGCTCGTTCTTGCCGGCGGCTGCAGCCAGGCCCCCGACAACTCTGCCACTGATCCTGCGCCTGGCACAGACAGCAGCGACACAGTCAGCGCAGACGTCCGCTATATCTGCCCCATGCATCCACACATCCAGCAGCACGGGCCGGGCAGTTGTCCGGTTTGCGGCATGGAACTTGTGAAAAAGCAGATCGAAGCGAACGTCCCGGCGACTTCAGTCGTTACGAAGCGGGCCCTGGAAACCCAGCGCCAGGCGCTTTATTGGTACGACCCCATGCGTCCGGAAGTGAAATTCGATGCGCCGGGAAAATCGCCGTTCATGGACATGCAACTGGTACCCAAATACGGCGATGACCGGGCCGATGCGAACGGTGGCATCCGCATCGACCCGACCGTGGTCCAGAACCTCGGCATCCGCACGGTCTTGCCGATCCGGCGCGATGTGCAGGCCACGGTGCGTGTGCCGGCCCGCGTGGTCGCCGATGCCCGCGGCCAGGCGCGCCTGCAGTCGCGGGCTAAGGGCTGGATCGAGAAACTTCATGTCCGCGCCGCCGGACAATACGTTGCCGCAGGCAGCGTGATCGCAGAAATCCATTCGCCCGAACTGGTGCAGGCACAGGAAGAACTACTGCTCGGCCCCGATAGCGCCGCCGGTGCCGCCGAACGCTTGCGCCGGCTCGGCATTGCCGATGCCGACATCGAGCAGGTCAAGCGCGCCGGCAAATCGTCGCGTCGGCTGCCGCTACGCGCGCCGGTTTCGGGCGTAGTCACCGAGCTTGGTGTGCGCGAAGGCAGCAGCGTGTCAGCGGACACCCTGATTGCCGATATTTCGGCGCGCGATGCACTCTGGGTGGAAGCGCAGCTATTTCCCAGCCAGATGCTACGTCTCGGCAAATCACTGCAGGCGACTTTTTCCCTGCCCGACCTGCCGGAACGACGCTGGAAAGCCAGTGGCGGCACCGTGGTGCCGGTGGCCGACCCCATCACCCAGACCATCGCCGTCCGCTTTGCCCTCGACAACAGTGGCGACGCCCTGCCCTTGGGCACGCAGTTGGACGCACAGATCCGCGGCGCGACCACTGCAGGCGTGCTGCTGGTGCCGGTTTCGGCAGTGATCCGCACCGCTCAGGGCGCCCGCGTGCTGGTCGAGGTCAAGCCGGGTGTGTTCACGCCGACGCCGGTGATGCTGGGTTTGCGTGATGGCAGCGACATCGAGATTCGCGACGGACTGATCGCCAGCCAGCGCATCGTCGTCTCCGGTCAGTTCCTGCTCGACGCCGAAGCCAGCCTGCAGGCTGGGTTGGCACAGATGACGCCGGCCGCCGAACCGGCAATTCCCGAGTCCGAGCACGACCATGATTGAGCGACTGATCCACTGGTCGTTGGCACATCGCGGCCTGGTGCTCGCGGCGTCTGTGCTGTTGGCCATCGCCAGCCTGATGTCGGTACGCGAACTGGCGCTGGACGCCATTCCCGACCTGTCCGACGTGCAGGTGATCATCCGCACACCCTACGCCGGACAGGCACCACAGATCGTCGAGGACCAGGTTACCTATCCGATCACCACGCGCATGCTGGCCGTTCCAAAAGCCAAGGCTGTCCGCGGCTTTTCGATGTTCGGCGATTCCTTCGTGTACGTGCTGTTCGAGGACGGCACCGACCTGTACTGGGCACGTTCGCGCGTGCTCGAATATCTGTCGCAAGTGCGCGGCGAACTGCCCGAAGGCGTCGAGCCACAGTTGGGACCTGATGCCACCGGCGTCGGCTGGGTCTACCAATACGCGCTCATCGACCGCAGCGGCCAGCATGACCTCGCGCAACTGCGTTCGCTGCAGGACTGGTTCCTGCGCTTCGAGCTCCAGCGTGTACCCGGCGTGGCCGAAGTGGCCAGCGTCGGCGGCTTCGTGCGGCAATATGAAGCAGTGATCGATCCGCGCCGTTTGCAGTCTTACGGCATCGGCTTCAACCAGCTGGTTGCGGCGATACGCGCCGGCAATCGCGAAACCAGCGGCGCACGCATCGAGATGGCCGAGAGCGAATACATCGTGCGCGGCATCGGCTATATCCGTTCGCTCGACGACCTCGGTGCGGTGCCGACCGGCGTGCTCAAAAATGGCAAAGCGCTGCTGCTGCGCGATGTCGCCGAGCTGCGCTTCGGGCCGGCAGCGCGCAATGGCATCAGCGAGCTCAATGGCGAGGGCGAGGCCGTTGGCGGCATCGTGGTGATGCGCGATGGCGAGAACGCCAAGGCGGTTATCGATGCGGTGAAGGAGCGCATCAACAGCGTCCGCGACAGCCTGCCGAAAGGCGTCGAACTGGTTCCGGTTTACGACCGCTCCAGCCTGATCGAACGTGCGGTGAAAAACCTGCGCGGAAAACTGCTGGAGGAATTGCTGCTGGTGTCGCTGGTCTGCGTATTGTTCCTGTGGCACCTGCGCTCGGCCCTGGTCGCCATCGTCAGCCTGCCGCTGGGCGTGCTGGCGGCGCTGGCGATCATGCATTGGCAGGGATTGAACGCCAACATCATGTCGCTGGGCGGCATCGCCATCGCCATCGGTGCCATGGTCGATGCGTCCGTGGTAATGATTGAAAACGCCCACGCCCACCTCGAAGCCTGGGCGAAGGAGCACGACGGGAAGCCCGCTGAAGGCCATGATCACCGGCGGATCATCGGCGAAAGTGCAGTTGAAGTCGGGCCGGCACTGTTCTTTTCGTTGCTGATTGCTGCGCTGTCGTTCCTGCCGGTGTTTATGCTGCAAGCGCAGGAAGGCCGCATGTTCGCACCGCTGGCCTGGACCAAGACCTGGGCGCTGACCGTGGCCGCTGCGCTGTCGATTACCCTGGTGCCGGTGCTGATGGGCCTGTGGATACGTGGCCGCTTCCGCAATGAATCCGAGCATCGTTTCACCCGCGCTCTGGTGCGCATCTACGAGCCCGCGCTTGCATTTGCCCTGCGGCGTCCTTACTGGATCATCGCGATTGCATTGCTTGGCTTGGCGACGGCGATCATTCCGGCCAGCCGACTCGGCACCGAGTTCATGCCCGAACTGGAAGAAGGCGACCTGCTGTACATGCCGACCACCCTGCCCGGATTGTCGCCTGGACAGGCACAGGCATTGCTGCAGCGCACCGATAGATTGATCAAGTCGGTACCGGAAGTCGCCACTGTTTTCGGCAAGGCCGGACGCGCGGAAACCGCCACCGATCCAGCGCCGCTGACCATGATCGAAACCATCATCCAGTTCAAGCCGGAATCGGAATGGCGTCCTGGCATGACCCGCGCGAAAATCGAAGCCGAACTGCGCGAACGGCTGCAGCTCCCAGGCCTGACCAATGCCTGGGTGCCGCCCATCCTCAACCGCGTCAACATGCAGGTCAGCGGCATTCGCACACCGCTGGGGCTGCGCGTGACCGGCGCGGATCTCGCCAGTATTTCCAGGGACGCCGAACGCATCGCCGCGGTGCTGTCGCAGCTGCCGGGCACCCGTTCGGCTTTCGCCGAACGCGCCGCCGATGCCCGCATCATCGAAGTCGAGCCCAAGCGCGAGATGCTGGCGCGATACGGTGTTTCGATGGAGGAGGCGCAAGAATGGCTGGCCACGGCCATCGGCGGTGAAGCCGTCAGCCGTGCCGTCGAGGGTCGCGAACGTTACCCGATTGCGCTGCGCCTGGCCCAGGACTGGCGTGATTCGCCGGAGGTTCTCGGTGAATTACCCGTCGTCACGCCGTCAGGCGCACAAGTGCCATTGTCCGCGCTCGCTGATATCCGGCTGGCCGACGGCCCGCCGATGATCCGCAGCGAAGACGCACGATTGGCGACCTATGTTTTCGTTGATACTGATACGGACGATCTAGGCGACTACATCGCCCGCGCCGACAAGGCGCTGAAAGCACGGGCCAATCTGACGCTCGGCAGCAGCTGGCATTGGACCGGCACCTACGAGTTCCTGCAGCGCGCCAATGAACGCCTGAAAATCGCCGTGCCTCTCACCCTGCTGATCGTTTTCGCGCTGCTGTTCGCCGCGTTCCGGCGCGTGGCCGAAGCCAGCCTGATCATGCTCACGCTGCCGTTCGCGCTGGTCGGCGGCCTGTGGCTGCTGTGGGCGCTGGGTTATGCGTTTTCGGTTGCGGTGGCAGTGGGCTTCATCGCGCTGGCGGGCGTCGCCGCCGAGTTTGGCGTGGTGATGCTGATCACGCTTGATTGTGCCGTGCAAAAGTTGCGCGCCAGCCACCGTAACATTGACGAGGCCGCCATCGATGCCGCGCTGCGCGAAGGCGCGCTGCGCCGCGTGCGGCCCAAGGCCATGACGGTGGTGATGATCATCGCCGGCTTGCTGCCGATCCTGCTGGCCAGTGGCGCCGGGGCCGCCACCATGCAGCGCATCGCCGCGCCGATGATCGGCGGCATGCTCAGCGCACCGCTGCTGTCGATGCTGGTGATCCCCGCACTCTACAAGCTGATGCTGCGACGGCGGCTGGCCACTTCAAAAGTCGTGGGAGATCAGCCATGAATCGCAACTCGCGGCTATTGCCGCTGTCCATTGTTCTTGCACTGGCGGCCTGCGCGCAGGCCCCGGTTCATCCATCGGCGCCGCCGACCGACGCATTGGCAGTGGCGGCCGGCACCAACGTCCGTCTTCCCCGCAGCAATGAGCCCTGGCTGGATTCGGCGTGGTTCGCGCAAACCCTGAGTGCCGAGCGCGCCGTGCAGGCGGCGCTGCTGAACAACCCGCGGGTTCGCGCCGAACTGTCGCGCCTGGACGCTGCCGAGACCGAACGCATGCAGGCCGGGTTGATCAGCAATCCAATGCTGTCGCTGATGGCGCTGCGCCCGAACGGTGGCGGCCGCTGGGAGCTGGACTACGGTCTGATGCAGGGCCTCTACGACCTGCTGGCGCGATCGCGGCGCATTGCAGTGGCTGATGCCGCGCGGCAGCGGACGGAAGCCGAGGTGCTGGTCGCCCTGCTTGCCATCGTGCAGGACACCGAGTGGGCCTACTACCGGGCGGTGGCAGATGGAGGCCGCGTGCAGTTGATGCAGGCCAGGCTGTCTCTGGATCGGCAATTACTGATCCTGATCGAACGCGAGTCGCGCCAGGGTGCCTCAAGTGCCGTGGATGTGCTCGAACAGAAGGCGACCGCAGCGATGCGTGAGCACGAACTGGCTGCCGCGCGTGCCAATGAGGCCAGCTCACGCGCCCAACTCGCTCTTCTGGCAGGCAGCACGACGGCAACCGTGCTGTTGCTGCCCAAGAAGATGCCGACACCAAGACTCGATGGTCTGGACGCAGCGCTCGCGCAGCAACTGGCCTTGCAATACCGGCCGGAACTCGCCGCCGGCGCAGCCGCCGTGATCGAAGCCGGGGCCGAACGCACGCTGCAGTCGGGTCTGCTGCGCAGCACCGAGCCAACACTGGGCCCTGCCGGCATGCGCGAAAGCAGCGGCATGAAGCTCAACGGCTTCGAACTGCGGCTGGCCTTGCCGGTGTTCGACGACGGCCGCGCCCGCGTCGGCTTGGCCGATGCGCGCTGGCGCGAAGCCGGCTTCCGCAACGAAGCGCAACGACGAAGCGTACCGCTGGAGGTGGAAACAGCCCTGTCCATGCTGGCCGTGAACCAGGTTGCACTCAAGAACGCCAGCCACCATCACGAGCAACAGCAGCTGCTTGCTGCCTTCGCTGTCCGCAGCTACCAGGCTGGCGCCGGCAGCTTCGCGACCAGACTTGCCGCGGATCAGGCCCTGCTCGATTCCAGCCTGCAACTGCTCGATGCCGAAGCTGCACTGGCCGACAGCGTGATCGCCTTGCAGCGCGCGACGGGCGCGGCAATCGCGGCGTTGACACCTCGCTGATTCCCGTCATGTCGACCCGGCAAAACATTACTGTTCGCAGGCGCGGCATTGCCCTGGCCAAATCAACAGCCGCCTGAAACTGTACGCGCATTCAGCCTGCGCTGGCTTGTGCGCCATGTATCAAGTACGATTCCGCCCGTTTGCTGCTCCGGGTTCGTTTTCCCCTTGGCGCTGAACGCCGATTCAAGCGAATCCGCCCAGCCCCACCCGCACGTTTCGCAGCGCAAGCCGCCTGGCCTGATCATCACGCTTGGCGACAATTTGATTGCAACTCGAAGCGCGGTTTCAGGGAACGCTCCGGGGAAAACGGAGCTAAACCATGTCATTTGAATCGCTCGGGCTTGCGCCCGCGCTAATCCGCGTGCTGTCCGAAGTCGGCTACACGCAACCCACCGCCATCCAGTCGGAAGCCATTCCGCTGATCCTCGCCGGCCACGACCTGCTCGGTGGCGCCCAGACCGGCACCGGCAAGACCGCCGCGTTCGCCCTGCCAATGCTGCAGCGTTTGTCGGAAAGCGCACCGCCAGCAGGTACACCCAGGCGCATCCGCGCACTTATCCTCACCCCGACCCGCGAGTTGGCCGTGCAGGTGCACGACAGCGTTCGCAGCTACGGCAAGCACATGAAGTTGGCCTCCACCGTGATCTACGGCGGCGCCGGCATGAACCCGCAGCTCGACGCCATGCGTCGCGGCGTCGACATCCTGGTGGCCACGCCGGGCCGTCTGATCGACCACATCGAGCGCGGCAGCGCCCGTCTCGGCGAAGTCGAAATACTGATCCTCGACGAAGCCGACCGCATGCTCGACATGGGCTTCCTGCCCGCGATCAAACGCATCCTCAACCGCCTGCCGAGCAAGCGCCAGACTCTGCTGTTCTCGGCCACGTTCGAGGACAGCATCAAGAAGCTGGCGATCGAGTTCATGAAGGACCCGAAAGAAGTACAGGTGGAAGCACGCAACACGGTCGCCATGACCGTGCAGCACCGCGCCCACCCGGTCGACGGTGCGCGCAAGCGCGACCTGCTGATCGACATCCTCAGCCAGCG
>Ga0163144_10003482_pt1 | contig 35811 bp, 24 predicted proteins | sample OliLak19BULKMAT1_FD_123175 | JGI IMG/M metagenome (GOLD analysis project Ga0163144, IMG submission 123175) | Freshwater microbial mat bacterial communities from Lake Vanda, McMurdo Dry Valleys, Antarctica - Oligotrophic Lake LV.19.BULKMAT1 | ecosystem: Environmental > Aquatic > Freshwater >...
CAGCCATTCAGCGAGCGCCCGCAACGCTACCTGACGCTTGGAAAACTCGCGATTGAAATATGAAACGCCGATCCAGCCGTACAAGACCTCGGTGGTCTCGCCGTTCGGGATCTTCAAAGCGTGGGCAAACGACGCCAAAAAACCTGGATCATTCAATTCCCACAATTTGTTCACCAGCACATCGAGCTTCTCATTGCCCACCCCGCTGGCGTCACTCGGAAGTGGCATGGCCGCCAAAGGCTTCAGCTTCCCCTTCAAAATCTGTTTCAACTCGGCAATTTCGCTGTCGCTGACCTGAAAATACCGGACATCGGCCTCAACGCCGGAACGCTCGAACGCATCGCGTAACAAAAACGGAGAAAAGCTGGGTGTCTTCGCCAGAATCTCCAATTTCCGAATATCGTGTTTGATTGCCTCTCCAACTAATTGCGTACCGAAAAAAGCTTCAAGGTGCTCCTGGGAAATGGACGGCTGGCATATCATTGACACGCCGCCACGCGTCGCCCGGTTGCTATCAAACGGCAAGAAAAGCTTGGTCTGCAAACCAGCCTCTCCGACCCCGGTTTTCAACAGAATCGCGTTTTTCAGAAGTCCATGTTTGAAGAACGGCGTTTCAGCCGTCTCTTCCGCGTTTGGCCGCGCATCGAAAACGATGGGCGATGAGCCGGAAGACAAGAGAATTTTGAGTTGCGCATTCGCCATCAGATCACCCGAACACGTCTTCGAGTGTCACCATATCCGACCGCACGTCGTGGGCCGCTAACCGCGCCTCCCAGTCTGCGGCATCAACCTCGTATCCCAAAACCACAAAACCCGCACCCTGGGCCATAAAATGCAGCCGCGTAATCTGCTCATTGAGCCCGCTGTGCCGTTCCGAGCGGAACCAGGCCGGCCCCGGGCACCGCAGATAGTCGAGGCCCGGTCTTTGGACGATCGCGACCGCGCGGCGCGACACATCACGTGTTTCACACAGCACGCCGCTGGTCTCGAGCATCAGACTTCCAACAACATAGCGTTTGTCTATGCGCCGTTCGCGACCGTGCATGCGTATCCCCATTCCAAATCAGCGGGCACGCTATCTAAACAGCTGCAACCTGCGTTTCTGTAACTGCCCGAGCCAAATGCCGCACAACCGTTCCAAATGGTTATTTTCCTATGAACAATCCGTGCACCGCGCAGCACGAGAGCCGGTCAGCGGCTGGAAGTCATCTTGCTCTTGAGCGCCATGGCCGAATTACTTGCCACGACATGGGCCAACTCCGGAACATGCGCCGCCCATCTCAGCCGCTGCGCGATGGACTGCTTCGCCCTTTGATCGAGATGTCCCCACAACACCACTCCCAGGTCGAAATGCAACGCCGTCAAGCCGCGCTCCGACGGCGCCAGCTGCAATGCCATCGCCAGAGCCGCTGCCGCCTCGCGCGGATTTCCAAGCTCAAGCTCGGCTACCGCCAGCCGCGTCCACGCATAGGCATCCGAAGGCGCCGCCGCCAGCCCCAACCGCAAATCGCGCCGCGCCGACATCAGCCGCGACAGCGCTCTGAACGACTTCAATCCCAACTGTTGCGCCGCCACCATTTGCACAAAGGCAGCCCTGCTCAAATCCGCACGCGATGACGACGCCCTGAGAGAACGCGTCAGCGCATCCAGCTCAAGCATGCCCGCTGGCTTGCCCCTCACGACATCCAGATACCGCGGCTCGGACTGTGCAAACTGCCATGCCGGCATCGCCAGCGGCACCGCAGTGACGATGAGCGCCGCTCCAAGGACCGCTGCCAACAGGACCACCGCCAGCGGTTCAGTCCGCGTAGTATCTCGTGTACTTGTTGCCATAGCCGTAAGACGTGTATCCATATCCATAGAGATCGTGGCGGCGCATGTCGGCTTGATTGAGCACGACACCTGCAATGTCGGCATTGGCCGCGCGCAGTAATTTCACCCCGCCCATAACGGCTTCGCGCGGCGTTGAATCCCAATGCACCACATAGATCACTTTGTCGGCCAGCCGCGCAATCAGCCGTGTATCCGAAACAGGCAGCACCGGCGCCGCATCAATGATCACCAAGTCGAAGTGTCCCCGTAAAAAATCAATCAGGGCTTTCATCGACCGCGATGCCAGCAAGTCTGCGGGGTTGGCCGGAGGTGCCGCCACCGGCACAAACACCAGCGGGGAAATCGGATCACGGCGTACAACATCCTCCAGGGCGCGCTTGCCTGCGATAACCTCAACCAGCCCAGCTTCAGGTGCGCGCGGCGAAAACTGCGCCCCGACGCTGGGATGCCGTAAATCGGCGTCGATCAAGATCACCCGCTGTCCGGATTTCGACGCCAGCCGGCCCAAACTAACAGCAATAGACGTCTTCCCCTCATTGGGTATCGAAGACGTCACCAACACAACTTTTGGGGGCTGGTCGACGTTGGAAAGCTGCAATGCCGAATAAAGCGAGCGTATCGATTCACTGAACGCCGACAGCGGTTTGTGCACGATGCGATCGGCGATCACCTTGGCCCGCGGCAACCTGGGCACGACCGCCAGGTTCGCCAGGCGCAGCACCCGCTCGATCTCCATGCCGGTTCTAAAACCATTGTCCAGCCGCTCCAAAACCAGCGCCAGCAAGAATCCCAACACCGCCGAACCCACGAACGAAACACCCATGATCATGGTCTTGTTGGGAAAGCTGGGCTCGCTGGGCACTGATGCTTTCTGGATCACGCGTGCATCGGCGGTTTGGATCTGGTCCTTCTGTTCGGTCGCTTTGAACCGGGACTGAAAAGTCTCATACAGCGTGCGATTGGACTGCGCCTCGCGTTCCAGCTCGCGCAACTTGACCGAGGCATGGCCCTGCGAGTTGGCGGTGCCCTGCACCTCGCGCATGCTTTCTTCCAGCGACTTCAAGCGCGCCCGTGCAACCGAAACTTCGTTGGAAAGATTGCGAATGATGCGCTTGACCTCTTCTTCAATCTTCAGGTCGAGGTTCAATTTCTCGTCTTGCAACGCCACCATTTGCGGATGACGGGCACCATACTTGGTTCCCAGTTCGGCTTCCTTGCGCACAAGCTCTGCCTGTTGCGTCCGCAAAGTCGAGACCAGGGGCGAGTTGATAACCGCGGCCAGAGAATCGACGCCGTTGCCTTGCTTGAACAGCGTGTTGACCTGCCGGAACTTGGCCTCCTGCTCCGCCAAATTCGAGCGCGCCAACACCATCTGCCCATTGAGGTCCGACAATTGCTCATTGGCAAGCGAACTGCCGCCCTTGCCGTCGGTCAAATCGTTGTCGGCTTTGTATTGCTCGACGGCGTTCTCCGACAGGCGGACTTTTTCTGCCAGCTGCCCCAGGCGGCCATTCAGCCAATCGGTGGTCTTTTTGGCGGCGTCAAATTTCGTTTCAAGCTGATCGATCGTGTATTGCTCGGCCACCGCATTGGCGATCAACGCCGCTTTCTGCCGGTCGGACGAGTCAAAGCTGACCTTAATGACAGATGAGCGGCCTTGGGTTGCAACCGACAATTTTCCGGCAAAGCGTTTCAACGCGCCCGGACTAACGGTGGGCGCAGGCCCCCCCTTTGCAATGACAAGTTTTTCAGCCGCCGCCGAAGCAAACCATGATCCCGGGTTCAGCACCGACCATCGTTCCCGGCCGCCGCCAAACTCCGCATCGCGCAGTAAATTGAGTTTCAGGATAACCCGCTCCGCCAACGACCACGATCGCAACACCTGGATCTGATTTTCCAAAGTTGCGTTGTCCGTCGGCAGCCCAGCCATGATGGACTCGTTGTCCAGCACTTTGTTTTCCCGCTGACCCACCATGATCAGCGTCGAAGCGCTATACATCGGGGTGATCTGCAACAACACGAGTGTGGCAACAGTCATGCAAACGGCAATGACGCCCAAAATGGTCCACCGGCGCAACAACAAGACACGCGCAATCGAGCGCAGATCAAAATCCTGATCAGGCGCGCCATCGAACGCAGGCAGCGGCGCGACCGCCTGCTCCGTCTCAACTTCGTGCAGACGAAAGTCGTTCATATTTTGCTTCAACATCTGGCCCCTACCCTATCCAATGAGCAGGACCGATTCATCGTGCACGACACAAAAACACCATTTCATCCACAGGGGCCGCATCACATTTTTCCCGTCAAGGAAAACTGGAACTGCCCCGTGGAATACTCGAACGGCAATGAGCTGGAATTTCTGTCGACAAACTCCCAGCCTGCATCCAGATGCAGATTGTTGTTGATCAAATAGCGCCCCGACAGCGAGCCTTTCATAATATTGTCATTGCGCTCGATGCCGGGATAGGCGTTGGTCTCGTAGGCCACCCGCCCGCTGAGAATAAAATTGCGCAACAACTCATGATCAAGACCTACGCCACCTCGCGTCGACAGAAACCCCGGCGCTGCTGCCACCGACGTGTCTTCAAATGACCGCGAGGCATCGACGCTGATCGTCGTCAGCATCGACGGGAACCACTTCAAACCGACATTGACCGAAACCTCGGCAGCAGCAGCGAACGCCGGATCATCAAACGACTTCTGCGCATAGCCCGCCGAGACTTCACCCACCAGCACGTTGGTGAACGAGAATTCAAGGCCACCATCAACCGCAAGCTCGCTGGAATCCCTGTTGAAACCGCCATCGTCCACCTCTGCGATGAAATCCGACGTGCTCAGCGTGCCGCGCATAAAGACCGCCGTGTCGCTCCAGGCTTCAATGGCCGTCTTGGCGAAAGCGACCGTCGTCGTCTGATCCCGGTCATCATTGTTGATCGCCAGCGTAACGGATGGCTGCACTGCAGGCGTGTCGTCGAAATCGAATTGGGCAATGCCTCCACCCAGCGACAGCCGCACGCGATTGAATCCGTGTTCAAGCTCCACATCGAACCCATTGCGCGAATAGGCCGTCGGTTCAGCGGGGTCGCCGGCCTCGAGCCCGCCAGTCACATCCGTGCCGCGCGCTTCATGGGCACGTGCGGTGTGGCCATCAACGGAAATTTCCGTGCCCCGCATGACATCCAGGCGCATACGTGCAGACAAATCCCAATCGGTGCGATTCTCGGTGACTTGTTCGGAAAACCAGACCGACGACGTTTGCGCCGCCACCGCAAGTTCGTGCCGCGACCAGGCAGACTGAAGTTTCAAGCCCGTGTTGACCGAGTAAAACATGTCCTGCGCGTTGGAACTGTCATTGAAAACGTTACCGTTCATTCCCGCGCCCGACGTCAATGACGGATAGAGAAAAAAGCTCCCCGTGCGAACACCGGCAGGATCATATTCTGGCCGCGCCCGCGAATAGATATCGCTGCTTGAAATATCGGTACTGCCCGCACGCGCCAAACCAGCGCCCAACAACAGCGCCGCGCAAATACCCAGATTGACTGCACTGTGCTGTCCCAAGACAACTCCCAACCACACCACTCCACCCGTTGAAGGCACCCCCCGATGCCGTCACGAGCGTTGAATTTACTGCCCGCTAGGCGGATCGCCCGCCGTACCGAGCGCCACAAACGAACCTTGATACGTACCGGTGACTGCCGAAGCGCTGCTCGCCGGTTTCGCCGCGACCCGGCCTTGCGCAAACGCCACGTCCAGCGCGCTTACGTTCTTGCCCTTTTTGTAAAGTACGAAACTGTCAGCCATCGCCTGGCGGTTAGTGCACCGGCCGAGATCAGCCAAAAACGCAGCCACACCAAAGGCTTCGGCAATTTCCTCTGGCTGCATCGGATTTTCAGTTTGCGTCTGGGAGATCAAGGCGCTGATCGAATTGAAGTCCGCCGCTGCACAAATCGCGCCGGCGAGGCTATTGACCGGGTCATCGGACGCGGCCGACGGCAAAACGGCACCCAGTCCAACGACGAGTGCTGCAAACACAGAGCGGAAATCGATAAGAAAAGGTCTCACGGGAACACCAGCGAAAGAGCGTTTGATTCGCCAATGAGTCTAGACGCGAAACCCCGTCACCCCAAGGGACAGTAGGTAGAATTGTGCTGATCCCAACATATAGCAATCGAAGCGTGTAAGCCGTTTCACGTGCACGCTATTCCGCACTTTTCCATACGCCCAAAAGCGCTAGAAAAACCGCTCGAGAATTCTGATTTCGTCCCCGGGGAGAACTTTCGTCTGCGGCGTCACATCGACGACGAACTTTCGCCCACCACGCGTAATTTCCACACGGCTCTCCGTCGCGCGGTAGGTATAGCCTTCGGCCAATGCCACGGCCTTTTGCACTGTCATTCCAGACACAAAAGCATACTGGCCAGGCTTTTTGACCTCGCCCAGCACATATATCGGCCGGAAACTTGTCACTTCTGCCGTCACCTTGGGATCGAGCAAGATCTCCGCGTCACGCAGCTTTTTCGCGTAGGCCAGCTCAAATTCCCGCAATGTCATGCCTTGAACCTGGATTTGGCCTATAAACGGCGTTGCCAGCACTCCAGAACTGTCCACGACAAATTCGCCCGACAAATCAGCCTCGCCATAAACCGATATTTTAACCTTGTCCTCGGCCCCCAGCCGGTAATTGTCGTCAGCAGAAACGCTGGCGCCCGGCTTCGCGACAGGTTCGTCCGGCGTACTGGAACAGCCCAAACACACCAGCAAGACGACGAGGCCCGCGATTATTCTTTGCAGCATTGGAATCATTCACCCACTAGTCCGTCGTTAAGAATTGCCTGTTGCGGCCTTCCAAAACAAGCGCCGTCAATCTGCCCGACATGTAAGCCCCAGTATCAATTCCAATGCGGTTGTGCCGTACAACAGGTGCAGCCGCGGGTGTGTGCCCGTGCACGACGATGCGGCCGAAATTGGCCCGGCTCTCCAGAAACTCTTCGCGGATCCACAACAAATCAGATTCACGCTGCTGATCCAGCGCCACATACGGCTTCAGGCCCGCGTGGACAAATACATAGTCGCCGATGACCGCGTGAAGTTTCAAATTTTTGAAAAATTGCAGGTGAGCCGGCGGCAATGCCGATGCAAATTCATTGCGCGTCGTGACCCACTCTTTGCCGGGCGCGTGCACAACCCCGTAGCTGCTCAACGTTTCAAGTCCGCCAAAGTTGCGCCAGATATCACCGACTTTCGGATCAGCCAAAAACTGCAACAGCGTTTCGTCGTGATTGCCTTTCAGAAATACAGTGTCAAATCCTGGAAATCCATCGAGCAGACGCGCGACGAGTTGCGACGAAGCATTCCCCCGGTCGACATAATCCCCAATGAATATCAGCGTTCTCTGACGGCACGCCGAAATGCGCGACGCCGTTTCGATCTTGGGCCACAGTATTTCGAAAAGATCGAGCCGGCCATGCAAATCACCGATGGCGGCAACGAAATGTCCATCCGGCACGCTTGATCGCGCCTCAATGTCTGCTGCGGGCTTCCGCCAACCGAACAACGCTCGCAACATCGCAAATCCAAAGTCCTGAAAAATAATCCGTACACTGATAAAGAGGAGCAAAACCACCTCGCCGTCGCGTATCTACGCGACACCAGGCCACTTTACACTGAAGAACACGCGGGTTTCGCCGTCCCCGGTGCCAGCCAGTTGCAAAACCGGGTTGTGGACAGTCGTTCGGCACCTAGGACCGCAAATACAGACACTGATGGCCCTGCCAAAATTCACAACCCACATCCGCAAGTTGAGTCACGCATCGCACGAATCCCCTTTCAAGTACCACAGTTTGCTCATGCCGCTCTCCGAGCACGCGAGTTTGGCCTCCGCCCCTTCAACTGATACAGCTCTGCCACATTCAATTTTAGGCCGAATAGTCTCGTTTTTATTCTTACTCATCAAACCAGCGGCTTACCGCGCAATCCTGATGATGCGCTTGAGCCACAGGCACACTCAAATGAGGCGTGCAGTCTCGAAATTCTATTGAAGCGTGGTTGAGTTCACAGATAGCTTGACCCTCGAGTGCAAGAAGGAAACGGGGCGTCCCGGAACCTTCGTGCGCAACGTATTTGCACCGCCCGGACAAATACAAGTTGCACACAGACATTTTGGTTTTGGGGCAAGCGGGCAAGGTAACAAGGGGGTTTCATCGTGTTGAACTTGGTTTCGAAGAAAACATTTAAGTCCGCACTTCTGGCGGGAACTGCAGCAGCTGCTGCACTTTCCTTCACAGCAGCGCCATCATTCGCTCAAGACAGCGAAAAGGTCGAAAAAGTAACAGTCACCGGTTCGCGCCTGAAAAAGCGCGACTATAACACCACGAGCCCCGTCACCACGATCGGCTCGCAGACGTTTGAATTGACGGCGACGACTTCGGTCGAAGCTCTCTTGAACGACCTGCCGCAGCTGGTTCCTGGCAACACGTTCACATCGAACAACGCCGGCGGCGAAGACTTCTCAACCCTCGACCTGCGCGGCATCGGTGCAAACCGTACCTTGGTCCTGATCAACGGCAAACGCCTCCCGGCTTCATCGACGACGGGCGTTACCGACTTGAACACCATTCCCGCGGGTCTCGTTGACCGCGTTGAAATCGTCACCGGCGGCGCATCGGCCGTTTACGGTTCCGACGCCATATCCGGCGTCGTCAACTTCATCCTCAAGAAAGACTTTGAGGGCATGGAGCTCACGGCATCGGCCGGCCAAGGCGAACACGGCTACGCTGAAACGCGTGACGTTCAAGCTCTCATCGGCGGCAACTTCGCCGGCGGCAATGGCAACATTACATTGTTCGCAGAGTATTTCTCACGTGAAGGCCTGTTGCAGTCCAAGCAAGAATTCTCCAGAAACTCGGGCAGCTATTGCTACACCTATCACGGCGGCTTGGGCGACTATGGCGTGAAACCGATCGACACCAACGCAGAAGCAATCGCTTGCGCAGGATCGGGTGGATTTGTTGGCTCATCGGGTTCGGGCACGCCGCCTTGGGGTTGGATTGCTAACAACGCAACCAACCGGTTCGACGCTGCAACCATCAATGCATCTCTTGTAGCCGACTACAATCCTACCACTGCCGGTGTGCAAAATTTTGCAAGCAGTGACCGTGATTGTAATCCGGGGACCCCAAATACCGCTTATCCCAATGGTGGCAATTTGTCGTTTAACAACGCTGGCCAGTTGACCCCGCGGTTCACCAGTGGTGCTTGTGCGATCGCGGATCGCACTGGTGGTTCTTCGCGTTATAACTTCGCTCCGGACAACTACATTGTGCTTCCGGCTGAGCGTTACAACGTTTCGGTTTTCGGCCATTACGATCTTGAAAAAGACCTGACACTGAACTTTGGTGCGATTTACTCGGACTCGTTCACGCGCGTTCAACTCGCCCCGACGCCAGCAACCGGCATTCAGGTCGTGTACACACAGGCTCTTGACACTTATCTGCTTGCGCAGCATCCGGATCTACGGACTGCACTCCAGGCCCGTGCTGGTGTAAACAATATCAACGGCGATGCCGATGACCGCGATTTTGCTAACTTTGTCATGGATCGCCGTACGACTGAGATCGGAACCCGTAACGGTTTGAACGAAAACTCAAACCTGAACCTGTTCGCCAGCTTGGAAGGCCAGTTCGATGACAACTGGTCATGGGAATTGTCGGCGTCGTTTGCAGATGTCGACTTCATTTCCAAACTTGAAAACAGCGCGAACAAGACTGCTCTTCAGCAGGGACTCGCGGGTTGTCAGACCAAAACAGCCGGCGCTGACCTCATCATGGGCACAGCTGACGACGTCAGTGCACCCCTTGGTGCAGCGGCTCTGCCGGGTTGCGTTCAAATCGATCTCTTCGGACCAGGCAATCTGGGCCGTGGGCCGGACGGAGTTTTCGGCACGATCGACGATAATGCCGGGATCAATTTTGTGAGAGTCAACACCTGGTCACGTACTTCAATCGAAGAAACCATCGTTTCTGGCTTTGTGTCAGGTGACTTGTTTGACCTGACAGGCGCGGGCCCAATCGCAGCGGTCGCCGGTGGCGAATACCGCTCATCAAAGGCGGCCTTTGAGGTCGACAATGAACAGCGCACGGGCAACATCTTCGGCTTCAATGCGTTGCAGGACCAGGCTGGTACAGTCGACGTGTACGAAGGTTACTCCGAAGTTGCGATCCCGTTGGTCAAAGACGTACCGTTCATCTATTACCTGGCCGTAGAAGCTGGATACCGGATTTCGGACTACACCAACGTCGGCGTGCAGCACACCTACAAGTACGGCGGCGAATACTCACCGTTCGAATGGCTGAAGTTCCGTGGCGTCTATAACAAGGCCACGCGCGCTCCAAGCGTCTTCGAAGGCTTCCAGGCCGGCGACCAGGGATTTGCGAACTATCTCGATCCTTGCCGCGACCAGACGCCTGTTGGCGGCAACGGCATACCCGATGTCGCTACAACGACGCTTGCCGAATGTACCGCAAACGTCAATTTCAATAATCGGGTACCAGTTGCCGCGTATCCTGGGTTCGTTGCCAACAACACGCAGGTTCAGGCGCTGTCGTTTGGTAACCCGAACTTGGCACCTGAAGTTGCTGAAACAACCACTCTGGGTGTTGTCCTGCAGACCGGCAACGACTGGTTCGGTATCGGCAATCTGAAAGCCTCGGTCGATATGTATGACATCAGCGTCGCGAGTTACATCACAACGCTGGGTACGAACTTCTACCTGAATGATTGCTACATCAACAACTCAGCATCTTCTTGCGGACGCATCGTCCGCGATCTGAACTCCGGTCAGATCACTTCAATCAGCACGTCGCGTGCAAACGACGGGTTGTTGGAAACGAACGGTATCGACATTCAAGTCGACTATCGTATTGACTTGGCCGATCTTGGTTTGGGTGGCGTGTTGTCGATCAACGCCTTGTACTCGATCCTGGACAGCTTCACGTTTGACGCAGACACCACCGTTGCCGGCGGAGTAGGAGAGTTCGCAGGTACGGTAAGTTCGGGCATCGGCGGCGCCTTCCCAGAATACAAGTCGGTGCTGTCGGGAACCTACCAGCTCGACAACTGGGTTCTGTTCACACGCTGGAGTTATACCCCACCGATGGAATTCGCCGGCCTCGGCGGACATGAGCTCTTCGGGCCTGCAGCCAGCTATGTTGACATGGCCGTACGTTACTCGCCGACCGACTGGATGGACGTAACACTGTCAGTCTCCAACGTCGCCGACGAAGCTACGCCACAGACCGTAGACGGCGCGTTCTTCGGCCAGGGTAATACCGACCCGCAGGTCTACGACGTGATCGGTCGCTCGTGGAACCTGGCGGTCAAGACGAAGATGTAATCGTCTGACAGACTGGAATAATGGGAACGGCGGCCACCTGGCCGCCGTTCTTTTTTGTCTGTGCTGCGCCCGTAGTGTAATCAGGAGGCCGACAAAACCGCCGGGTGACTGGGATGACTGCCCTTCAAGCTGCTGTGAGCGCCTTGCAAAAAGGGGACATTCCGTCCGCCTGCGCCCTGCTAGAGGGCGCGCTGAAATCGGCGCCAGATGATCCTGATGCCCTGCAGCTGATGGGAATCGTGCACCGCCGACTGGGAAACCTTTCGGAGGCGGCGCGTTTTTTCCGCAAATCCCTGAAAATCAACGCCGCCCAGCCTCACACCCTCAACAATCTGGGAATTACGACTGCAACCCTGGGCGACTTGGACGAAGCCAAAACCTGCTACGAACGCGCCATAGCCCTCGCACCGCAGTTTGCCGACGCCCACTACAATCTGGGACTTCTGCTGTCAGGGCGAAACGAATGGCAATCCGCCTGCGACCGGCTAAAGCACGCGACCCGGTTACAGCCCAAAAATGGCAAGGCTTTCGAGGCCCTCGGTATAGCCTTGCGCGAAAACGGTGAACACAAAGAAGCGCTTCACGCGGCCCAGACTGCAGCCCAACTGCAACCCAACGCACCCTCAGCTCACCACAATCTGGGTCAGGCTTGCATGGCCGTTGGCGATTACGCCGGCGCCGCCAGCGCCTACGAACGCGCAATCGAACTGAACGCTGCGGACGTAACCTGGATCGGGCTCGGACACGCTTATCGCAGCCTGGGACGTTCGGCAGAGTCACGCAATGCCTATCAAAAGGCCGTTGAGCTGAACCCGGCAAATCCCGACGCTCATCGTTTGCTGAACGAAATGATATGGCAAACCGGCGATGCGCCCCGCTATCTTCAGTCCTTTAAACTTGCGCTGCAGCGCGGAACTGATGATCGCCGTCTGCGACTGGCCTATGCCAACGAGCTGCTAAAAATCCGACAGAACGAGCAGGCCGTCACGGAACTAGAGATCGTGCTTGCAGCGAGCGGCATTAACGGTGACGCCTTGGATGCAATGGCGCGCGCCAAGTCGGCGGCCGGAGACCATCGCACCGCGCTGGAATTCCACGCACGGGCGATGGAAACCCTGCCCGAAAGTTCGCTAATATTGCGCAATTACGCTGAAACCCTGCTCAAGGAGGGTGAGCATCAAAGGGCTCACCAGATTACCGGCCTCGGACGCCAGCGGTTTCCAATTGAGCAAGGAATTCTCGCGTTGCACACCACGGCACAAAGGCTCGTTGGCGACAAGGGGTACCATGCGCTCGTCGACTACGCGGGACTTGCCAAGCAGCTAGTTGTCGAACCGCCTCCCGGCTATCCCGACATAGAAACTTTTTGCGCGGACCTGAAAGCCGTTCTGGAAACCCTCCACGCCACAAAGGCGCATCCCACCGACCAAACCCTGCGCGGCGGCACACAGACGTTTGGTACTTTGTTCCTCAACCAAAGTCCGGTGCTGCAACAATTCGTTGTGCAGCTCCGCAAAGCCATCGCGTCTTTCATCGCCGGCATGCCCGAGGACCCGGCGCACCCGTTGTTTGCGCGCGCCAAACGGGACTTCGCCTTTGCCGGCTCATGGTCGGTGCGCCTGTCCAGTGGCGGCTTTCATACCAACCATTTCCACCCGATGGGCTGGATCAGTTCCGCCTTTTATGTCGATGTGCCGGATGTGGCAGCGGCCAAAGGTAAACACGACGGCTGGTTAAAGATGGGCGAAACAAATCTGGACTTGGGCGACCGGGAAGCAATCCAACGTTACATCCAGCCCAAAGTCGGTACCTTGGCCCTATTCCCTTCATACTTTTGGCACGGAACCGTTCCCTTCGAAAGCGCCACGCCCAGGCTAACCATAGCCTTCGATGTCGTCCCCAAATGAATTGAATACTGTTCATACTACGGGCATATGGTCTGCGCGAAAGACGCCACACACAAACGGCACCACAATGTCCGATACAGAATTAAAAGAAGCAGAAGCGTTTCTCGACAAAGGCGACCGGCAGGCTGCACGCCAGCACCTCGCAAAACTGCTGGCCACCCATCCAGACGACGTGCACGCGCTGCACCTGTTAAGCACAATTGACATGGACGAGGGACTCCATGCCGGCGCACGGGCGAAAATCAAGCGTGTGCTCGAACTCGATCCCGCACACGCATCCGCCAAATACAATCTTGGCGTTTGCCTGATGAACGAAGGCAACGCTTCCTTAGCGCTGGGCTATTTTCGCCAGGCGTTGCTGGTCAACCCGAAGCACTCGGGCGCGCTGTACAACGTTGGCTACCTCTTGCGCGCGGAGGGCCACATCGCTGAAGCCTCGGGATACTTCGAACAACTCGTCAAGTCCAATCCTGACTGGATGTCGGCCTGGGAGGCTTATTGCGAAACACTGCTGCTGGCAAACCGCTTCGACGACGCTCTCACGGCGTGCAACGTGTTGGTCCGCAACAGCAAAGCCAATGCAAAAATTTACCGGCTCCGTGCCGACGCCAACCGCCACCTCGGCAACCTGGCCGACGCAGAAACGAACTACATTTCTTCGTTCAAAATCGACGCCAACGATCCAGATACGCTGATCAATTTCGCAGGCACCCTGCAGCTACTTGATCGCGTCGATCAGGCGATCCCTTTATACGAGCGCGTCATATTGATTGCGGCAAAGGACAGCCGCTATCAGGATCGATTTGACCCCGCACTTTCCGAACTGATCCGCGCCTGCAGGCGCCAGTGCCAATGGCAACGGTTGAAAGTTTATGAAGAGCAGGCGGTCATGCGCATGGCCGAACCAAATAGCGCCATCCAACCGCTCCTTGCAGTAACACTCACGGACGACGCGCGAGACATCCAGTCGAGCGCCCGAAGCGCATGGCCCAAAAGCTTTCCGGCGCCGCGGTTTCACAAAAGAGCCGATTCAAGCAGCACTGCAAAACTCAAGATCGGCTTTCTGTCAGAAAACTATGGGCAAAATCCGGTAACGCACCAACTTACGGAACTGATTGAGGGTCACAGCAGGGACCGGTTGGAACTCATTGGCTACAGCATGGGAAATTTCGTCGTCAGCCCGATGCGCAAGCGGATCAGAAATGCTTTCGATTCTTTCCGTGAACTGGGTACTGTCAGCGGAGAAACTGCGGCAACCCTCATCGCAGACAATCAGCTGGATCTGCTGATAAATGTTTTGGGATACAATGCTCAATCCCACCTTAGAGTTCTTTGCTACAAACCCGCGCCGGTCATCGCCAATTACCTGGCAATGCCCGGCACAATGGGAACACGTTTGATCGACTACATCATCGCAGACGGCACAGTCGTCAGGACAGATGACGACGCGTTCTATGACGAAGCCATTGTCCGGGTGCCGCAATCCCACCGCTCAATCAATCCGGTGCGCGAACTCAACGTTGCCCTGAAATCACGGTCAGACTACGGGTTGAGTGAAACCGCCTTTGTCTTCTGCGCCTTCGAGCCGACCGAAGACATCAGTCCGAAAAACTTTGCAGCCAGAATGGGAATTCTGAAAGACGTGCCCAACAGCCAGCTATGGCTGCGTGAGGAACGTTTTTCGATCCGGGCAAACCTTCGCAAAGAGGCCGTGGCGCTAGGCGTCAACGCCGAAAGGCTGGTTTTCGTCAGCACCGCCCAATATCAGGAGCAGGTCGAACGCCTGAAGCTCGCAGATCTGTATCTGGATTCCTGGCCGAAAAATTCCGATGCGACCGTGAGTGAATCCCTCCAGGTTGGTCTTCCAGTTCTCACACAAACCGGAAGAAGTTTTGCCTCGCGCACGAGTGCAGGGCTGCTCAACGCCGCGCAATTGCCTGAATTGATTACCGGCAGTGAATTGGAGTTTCACAAGACGGCGGTCCGTCTGGCCAATGACCCCGCCGCACTGTCCGCACTGACACAACGCTTGCGCACCAACCGCGCACAGCTCGCTTTGTTCGACACCAAACGATTGTGCGCCCACATGGAGCAGGCTTACGAACGGATGGTTGAGCGCGACCGGCTCGGCCTGGCGCCGGAGTCATTTTCAATCGCACCTTCCGGCTGAGCAAAGTCATGATGGACGCCGCATTGAAGCAGGCGGAAGCGCTCCTTGACCAAGGCGACCGGCTAGCAGCACGTGGCGTACTCGCAAATGCCGTCGCACGCAGTCCGGACAATGTGCAGGCGCTGCACCTGTTGAGCACAATTGACATTGATGAAGGTCACTTCCGCAATGCGCAGCAGAAAGTGGAGCGCGTGCTGGAACTTGACCCGCAGCACGTGGCCGCCACTTACAACCTCGGCGTCTGCCTGATGCAGCAGGGAATCAGCACACGCGCTCTGGAAGAGTTTCGCAAAGCTCTCGGGAAAAACCCGGATCACGCTGGCGCGCGCTTCAACGCCGCATTTATTCTGCGGATGATGGGCCATCTGAACGAAGCCGCGTCCCATTTCGCAAGGCTTGTCAAAATCGCACCGGATTGGATGCTCGCTTGGGAGCAGCATTGCGAAATGCTATTTGTACAGCTCCGCTTTGAAGACGTGCTGTCGGCGAGCGAAGGGTTGGTCCGGCAACAAAAAGCGAATGCCGATATTTTCCGGATTCGTGCCGATGCTTTGCGAAAACTCGGCCGCCTGCCGGAGGCCGAAGCCAGCTACCACACGTCACTCAGAATGGACTCAACCGATCCCGATGCATGGCAAAACCTTGCCGGCACGCTGCAACTCATGGGCCGCGGCAGCGAGACGGTCCCGGTCTACGAACGCGTGCTCTCAATGGCAAGACACGACATACGCATCGCCAACCGCATCGACCCTGCCCTGACTGAACTGATCCGCGTGTGCCGGCGTCATGTCAAATGGGCCCAGTTGGGCGCATATGAAGACCAAGCAATCAACCGGATGCGAAATGAAAGCGCAGCCATCGAGCCCTTGCTGTCCCTCATGATAACAGAGGATCCCAAATGTCACCTGTCAGCGGCGCGAGGCGCTTGGCCGTCGTCGCTTTCACCGCCTGCAGTTTCGATCACCCGCATCACGCCCTCGCCCACCGCCAAATTCAGAATCGGCTATATCTCCGGCGACTTCAGGGAACACCCCAGCGCTCACCTGCTTTCCCGCGTGCTCGAGCTGCATGACAAAACGGGATTTGAAACATTTGGCTACAGCGTGGGGCCTGATGACGCCAGCCCCTGCAGAGAACGAATTGGCAGGGCCTTCAGCACGTTTAAAGACGTGCACAGCCTGAACGACGAAGCCATCGCGACAATCATCGCACGCGATCAATTGGACCTTCTTGTCGATGTCACGGGTCACACGGAGCAGTCACGACTTGGTGTAATGAGACTCCGGCCCGCGCCTGTCAGCGCTCACTATCTGGCATTTCCGGGATCGCTAGGCACTCGCCTGATCGACTATCTGATCGCCGATCATCAAATTGTGCCCGCTGGGGACGACGCATTTTTTGACGAGGCCATCGTCAGGCTCCCGGACACGTATCAATCGAACGACAATACGCGGCCCATCCCCACTACGGCCAAAACGCGAGCGGACTACGGATTGGAACAGCAAGCGTTCGTGTTCTGCGCCTTCATGCAAACGCTGAAACTCGGTCCGGCATTGTTTGATGTCTACATGGACATACTGAGGGACACGCCGGCCAGCGTGCTGTGGCTGCTGGAGGAACGCCAGGGCGTGAGCGCGACGCTTCGAAATGAAGCCGCGTCTCGCGGCATCGACCCCAGGCGCTTGGTGTTTGCGGACCGGGTGGAGAACCGTGAACATATGGGCCGCCAGACCCTTGCAGACCTGATGCTTGATTCCTGGCCGTATGGCGGGCACACAACAACAAGCGACGCATTGTGGGCCGGTGTTCCGGTGCTGACCAGGCGAGGATCGAGTTTCGCTTCACGCGTGGCATCAAGCCTGCTTTTGGCAGCCGGAATGCCGGAGTTGATCGCACCCGATGTTGCCGGTTTCAAAGCTCTTACCATTCGTTTGGTAAGCGAACCTGCAACTCTCGCCGGACTGCGCAAGCGCCTTGAAGCCAACCGCATGTCTTGCCCGTTGTTCGACAGCCAGCGCTTCACAACCCATTTGGAACAGGCCTTCACGACAATCATTGATCGAAACCGCCGCGGCCTGGCGCCGGAATCTTTTTCCGTTCCATCCATGCCATGATCCCAGCCCCCACCGATCTCATCCAGCGCCTGGCCGCTACCCGCGCCCTTGCCGCGCGTGCTGTCGCGGAGAACCCCGGCGACGTCCGCGCCCTCTTCGGCGCCGGTGTCGCTTACCGCCTCACCGGTGACTACCCCTCCGCCCTCGCCCACTTTCAGCGCGCCAGCACCCTGCAGCCCAACAACCAGTTATTCCTCTTCGAACTGGGTAACGTCCATGAATACCTCGGCCAGCCCGATAACGCCGCCGAAGCCTATCGCAGCGCGCTCAAATCCGATCCCGCCTACTTCAAAGCCCGCCACGCTCTCGTCCAGATCGAAAAGCAAACCGAAGCCAGCAACCACATCCCCCAACTGCGCGCCCTCTTCAATGGCGCGGACGCCGATGGCTGGCGCACACTCCACGCAGGCCACGCACTGGCCAAAACCTACGAAGATCTCGGAGACCTCAAAAAATCCTTCGAATGGCTGACCCGCGGCAAGGTGCGCCGCCGTCAACTGTGTCCCTACTCGCCCGAAACCCGCGAGCAACTGCTCTCCGCCGCGAAAAACTCGCTGTCGAACCTAGGGGCGCAAGCCGGCCACCCCTCGCACGAGGCCATCTTCGTCACCGGCATGCCGCGCACCGGCACCACGCTCGTCGACCGCATTCTCTCCAGTCATGCGCAAGTCACGTCTGCGGGTGAAATCGGCAACTTCGCGCAACTTTTCAAACGCCTGTCGGGAACAACCTCAAAAGCGACCCTCGACGTTGAAACACTCTCAAGCGGCGCCAAAATCGACTTCGCCAACCTCGGCAAATACTACATCGACAGCACCCGCCCGCTCACCGGCGCCGCGCCCCGCTTCATCGACAAGGCGCCCAGCAACTATCTGCTCGCAGGCCTGATCCTGAAAGCCCTGCCCCGGGCCAGAATAATCTGCCTGCAAAGGAATGCGCTGGATACCTGCCTCAGCAACTACAAACAGATCTTCCCGATCGACGACCGCTATTACGACTACGTCTACGACCTGGCTGCGACCGCCCACCAATTCATCCACTTCAAAGCGGTGACAGATCATTGGCAGTCCACCCTGCCCAAGGACCGCTTCCTTCACCTCAGCTACGAAGACCTGGTCGCCAACCAGGAACCGCAAACGCGCCGCTTGCTGGAATTCTGCGAACTCCCCTGGGACGTGAATTGTCTCGAATTCCACCGCAACACCGCAGGCGTCGCCACCCCCAGCGCCGCCCAGGTCCGCCAGGCGATGTACACAACGTCCAGTGGCCGCTGGCTCAAATATGGCGCCCTGCTCGATCCCGCCAGGGAAGTCCTCGAAAAGGCCGGTTTTTAGCCTGTGGCGGCTCTGCAACAGCCACTTCAAAACCGGTGCGTCGCGCGCTGATTAACTACACACACCCTCAAACTCTTCGCTAAAGTCTCAACGAAGCCTTGCGTAACTGCCGTGCAGTCCGGGGCGGATGCTGTGTTGGGGCGCCTTCGGGCGATGGCTAGTTCTATTTAGTGAGGGTGCTATGGGGTTGAAGAGAATTTTACTTGGAGCAGCAGCTGCAACAGCGCTGAGCGCAGGCGTTGCAAACGCAGGCTTCGAACGTGACGGCTGGTACTTCGGTCTCGAAGGCGGCGCAGTGATGGTCAACGAAACTCAGTTCGCGGGCCTTGTGGGAACGAGGATCGAATTCGATCATGGCTACGGCGTGCTCGGCACGATCGGTTATGCTTTTAAAGACAGCAACTGGCGCATGGAAGGCGAAGTCGGCTTCCGCGAAAACAACAACACCTATTTTGGTGGTAAGGGCGTCCCTCCGGAAGGCAAACTGAAAGAGTGGACCGGCATGATCAACGCCGTCTACGACATCAAGATGGGTTCCGATAAATGGGGCCTCGCCGTTGGCGCCGGCGTCGGCATCGACAATCCGCGCCTCACGGCCGGCGACGGCACCGACAGCAACGACAAAGTCTTCGCAGCCCAAGGCATCGCAGGTTTCACCTATCGCGTGAACCAGCATTGGGACTTGGTGTTGAACTACCGTTATCTTTGGGTAAACCAAGCGGAACTTCAGGCGAGCGCGTTGCCTATCGTACGCGAAGTCGATCTCGAGAAGCACACGATCACCGTCGGCTTCCGCTATGGCTATGACGAGCCTCCGCCACCGCCGCCAGTCGTTGAACCGCCTGCGCCGCCTGCTCAGGCCAAGCAGTTCATCATTTTCTTCGGCTTCAACAAGTGCAACGTCACCGCTGAAGCTGACGCCGTGCTCAGCGAAGCGGCTTCATCGGCGAAATCCGGTGGTGGTGCCTCTGTCCGCATCGTCGGTCACACCGACACCTCGGGCTCGAACGCCTACAACCAGAAACTCTCGGAATGCCGTGCGAATGCCGCCAAGTCTAACCTGGTCGGCAAAGGCGTTTCCGAAGGTTCGATCTCGACCTCGGGCAAGGGTGAAACCGAGCTCATGGTTCAAACCGGCGACCGCGTAAAAGAACCGCAAAATCGCCGCGCGACCATCGACCTGAACTAAACGCATAAATCGAATTGAGGGGAATGAAGGGCGGACCGAAAGGGCCGCCCTTCGGCTTTTGGGGAACCAAATCCGCCATATCCCCTGATGGTTGCGCGAACAGCCAACGTTATGTTGCGATAGTGACACGATGCACTCAGAAATTGGTATCCCGTCCGCGAAAGGCAAATTTTCAGAGTGCGTTCTGGCAAATTTATCTTGTACTCTCAGCTGAACTATCGGGCCTAACATCCCGAAAATGTTACAAATTTACGTTGTTCAAAAAATACAACCAGTGAGGGTGCGATGGGGTTGAAAAGAGTATTGCTTGGAGCAGCAGCGGCAACAGTGATGAGCGTTGGCGCAGCGAATGCAGGCTTCGAACGCGATGGCTGGTACTTCGGTCTCGAAGGCGGCACCGTGATGGTCAATGAAACACAGCTTGGCACGAAACCTGTTGAATTCGACCATGGCTACGCGGTGCTTGGCACTCTCGGCTACGCATTCAAGAACAGCAATTGGCGCATGGAAGGTGAAGTCGGCTATCGCGAGAACGATGGCTTTCAAGGTTGTATAGGCGTCTGTTTAGCCAGTGAGGTCGGCGACGTCACGCTGAAAGAATGGACCGGCATGATCAATGCCGTCTACGACATCAAAATGAACGACAGATTTGGTCTGGGTGTTGGCGTCGGTATCGGCATCGACAATCCACGCTACTCGGCACCCGATGGCACCGACAGCAACGACAAGGTCTTCGCAGCACAAGCCCTCGCAGGTTTCACCTATCGCGTGAACCAGCATTGGGACTTGATGTTGAACTATCGTTATCTCTGGGCCGGTGAAACAGAACTTCGAGTAGGCGTCTCGCCAATCGAACGCACAATGGATCTCGAGAAGCACACGATCACCGTTGGCTTCCGTTATGGCTACGACGAACCGCCGGTTGTCATCATTCCGCCAGATGTCGTGGAAGCGCCGAAGCCAAAGCAGTTCATCATTTTCTTCGGCTTCAACAAGTGCAACATCACGGCAGAAGCTGATGCCGTATTGAGCGAAGCAGCTTCGTCGGCCAAGTCCGGTGGTGGCGCGTCTGTCCGCATCGTTGGTCACACTGACACGTCGGGCTCGAACGCTTACAACCAGAAACTGTCTGAGTGCCGTGCGAACGCCACCAAATCCAACCTTGTTGGCAAGGGCGTTTCGGATGGCGCGATCTCGACCTCAGGCAAGGGTGAAACCGAGCTGATGGTCCAAACCGGCGACCGCGTGAAAGAACCACAGAATCGCCGCGCGACGATCAACCTGAACTAAGCAGTCGAAACACTGCAGTGCTTGAAGGGCGGACCGAAAGGTCCGCCCTTTTTGCATTGGATTGGCGCAAGACCATCAAATCTGTTGCCATAAGAACACAACATATAGTGGCAAACAGGACTCACACCCTAGCCAATTAACCACTTGTTAACCACAATCCTTCATCCGTGTCACACCACGAGATGGAGGGAGACTCAATGCGTTTGAAACACCTATTGCTGGGAACAGTGGCTGCACTCGCCACTGCCGGTACCGCACAAGCGGGATACACCACACCAACAGGCTGGTACATGAGCATGGCCGCCGGTGCCAACTGGATCGACGACGGTAATATTGATGAGTTTGATGCAAGCGGAACTGCAGAGACGACCAACAGATTCGACTGGGATTCGGGCTATGTCGTTGCTGGCGCGATCGGCTACGACTTCGGCGAACACTGGCGCGTAGAATTCGAAGTCGCTTACCGGAAGAACGATGTAGAAAGCTTTTGCTCGTCTGACAGCCCGAATTGCTCCTCCACAATCGACGGGGCGGATATTTGGGAATTGTCCCAGATGGTCAATGTTTTGTACGACTTCGGACTTGGCGGAGAATGGGAAGCAGCCATCGGCGCTGGTATCGGTGGCAATTTGGTAGTGTTCAACCCAGGAACATCAGGCAACTTCGAAAGCGATAATGATGGAATTGACACCGACGACTATGTCCTCGCCGGTCAGCTCATTGCTCAAGTCGCTTACCGTCTATCAGAGCGTTGGAAACTATTCGCCGACTATCACTACATGTTCATGGATGAACCAAACGTCATAAATCCAGAAGATCAAGAACGCTGGGTCATCGAAAAAACCGACCATTCCGTCATGCTCGGCATCCGCTTCGACTTGCAACGCGATGGCGCCGCCCCACCACCGCGCCAGGTCGACACACCACGCGGATCGCCAAAGCAGTTCATCGTCTTCTTCGGCTTCAACAAGTCGAACCTGACGGCTGAAGCAGCCCAGGTTGTCGCCGAAGCAGCAGCCGCCGCCAAGGAGTTCGGTTCGGCATCAATCAGCGTTGTTGGTCACACCGACACCGTGGGTTCGAACGAATACAACATTCGCCTGTCCATGCGCCGTTCGGCAGCCGTGAAAAGTGGATTGGTTTCCAACGGCATTGCCGACAACGCCATCTCGACCGGCGGACGCGGCGAAACCGAACTGATGGTCCAAACCGGCGATGGCGTGAAGGAACCGCAGAACCGTCGCGCCACCATCGACCTCAACTAACCTGCAAGACTAACCTCCGTGTGGTGTAAGGGGCGGTTCTGATGGAACCGCCCTTCTCTATTGTGGCTATTCAACCACAGCGTTCGGGGACAGTTTGGATTGGTAACTTCTGGTTAAGCAATTTCCTTCATCCGTAGTTCACCACGCGAAGGAGGAGACTTTATGCGTTTGAAACACTTACTGCTGGGAACAGTGGCAGCACTCGCCACTGCCAGTACCGCGCAAGCGGCATACAACACACCAACAGGCTGGTACATGAGCCTGGGTGCAGGCTGGAACCATGTCGAAGATGCAAGAATCGACGAAAAATCATCAGGCGTCGTAACGACCTTCTTCGAAAACAGTTGGCATGATGGCTACATCGTTTCGGGTGCCATTGGTTACGATTTCGGCCGCAACTGGCGCGTCGAGTTCGAAGTTGCTTACCGCGACAATGACGGACACACCTACTGTACAAGTAGCGGTAGCTGCGGCAACACCACCAGTGCTGAGCTCTGGGAACTCTCCCAAATGGTCAACGTGCTGTATGATATTCCGCTTGGCGGAAACTGGGAAGCATCAGTCGGCGCCGGTGTTGGCGGGAATCTCGTAGTTCTGCAAAACTACGACTCTGGCTCCATTGGCTTTCATTCTGCGGATCTCGATGACTACGTTCTCGCCGGTCAACTAATTGCTCAAGTTGGTTATCAATTCTCTGAACGTTGGAAACTGTTCCTCGACTACCACTACATGTTCATGGATTCACCGGACTTCGTTGACTACCTCGATTCGACCTTCACCTACGAAATGGAAAAAACCGACCACGCCGTCATGCTTGGCATCCGCTTCGACTTGCAACGCGATGGCGCAGCCCCACCACCGCGGGTCGACACACCACGCGGATCGCCAAAGCAGTTCATCGTCTTCTTCGGCTTTAACAAGTCGAACCTGACGGCAGAAGCAGCCCAGGTGGTTGCGGAAGCAGCCGCCGCCGCCAAGGAGTTCGGTTCGGCATCAATCAGCGTTGTTGGTCACACCGACACCGTGGGTTCGAACGAATACAACATTCGCCTGTCCATGCGCCGTTCGGCAGCCGTGAAAAGCGGATTGGTTTCCAACGGCATTGCCGACAACGCCATCTCGACCGGCGGACGCGGCGAAACCGAACTGATGGTTCAAACCGGCGACGGCGTAAAGGAACCGCAGAACCGTCGCGCCACCATCGACCTCAACTAGACTTTCTGCACAACACCCAAGCGTGGTGACCAGGGCGGCCTTGACAGGCCGCCCTTTTCATTTGCCGCCCGCCGTTGCGCCTTTGCCATTGCTCCCATTTTTTCCGTACGCGGATGAATTCCCCTGCCGCCGTTTACCCGCCCTTAAGCCTAACAAGGCGAAAACAAAAATGAATATGGGATTGGAGCGCAGCGATGACATTGAAGGCAACATTACTCACCGGAGCAGCGCTCGTAGCGCTGAGTGCAACCGCAAATGCCGCCGAACTGCGCGGCACCTATGTAGCCTTTGAGGGCGGCGGCAGCTGGGTTGATGGCGAACGGTTCTTCCAGGATTTCATATTTTCAACCAGCAACTATACCTACGACGAATATCGCGCCGAATTCGATACCGGCTGGGCCGTCATGGGAAGCGTCGGCTATGCTTTCGGCAACCACTTCCGCGCGGAACTTGAGGCCGGTTACCGCCGCAACAAATTCGATCAACTCTTCGATTCCAGCAGCGACCCGATCTCGTCTGAGGGCGAATTGAGCGAATTCTCGCTGATGGCCAACCTTCTCTATGACATCTATCTCGGCAAGCGCCTCTCCCTCTCAGTCGGTGCGGGCGCAGGCGCGGACTTGGCACACTTGGAAGTCGGCGCCATCGGCTTTGAAGACGAAGACTGGAGATTTGCCTATCAAGGCTTGGTAGGGCTGAACTACGCCATCGGCGAACGCACCCAATTGTTCTTGAACTACCGCTATCTCCACGTCGAAGCCCCTGAATACATCACCGATCTTGGCGGGTCGCCTCAGGTAACGCAGCGTCTCAACTTCCTTGACGATCTTACAAAGCACGCCGTAACACTGGGACTTCGCTTCGCCTTGTCCGGCGCGGAACCCACCCCGCCGCCACCGCCTTACCAAGCCCCACCGCCGCCACCTCCGCCGCCGCCGGAGCCCAAGCAGTTCATCGTCTTCTTCGGCTTCAACAAAACCAACATCAGCGCTGAAGCCCAGCGAGTCATCGAAGACGCTGCGGCAACAGCAAAACAACTTGGCTCGGCCTCGATCATCATCGTCGGTCACACTGACAGTTCGGGCTCGAACGAATACAACCAGGCCCTGTCAGAGCGGCGCTCGTCGTCCGTCAGATCCGCCCTTGTCAATCTTGGCATTGCAGACGAAAAAATCGAAGCCAGCGGCAAAGGCGAGAGCGAACTCATTGTTCAAACCGGTGACGGTGTAAAAGAGCCGCAAAACAGGCGCGCGACCATCGATCTCAAATAGGAACGCATTCTCTGATTCGCTTGATTCGCCTGCGAATCAGCGCATTTCGTAACAACCAAGAGTCGAAGGGCGGATTCACCTCCGCCCCTTTTGTTTACGATTTATTAGGAATTCCGCCCCTTTCCGCACATACGAATCCTTGTGTTTGACTTCACCGGTTAACGCATGCACCCACGCTAACAACTGGGCAGGCCGGATCACACGTCAGGACCTGCACCGGAAAAACAAAGAAACGGGGTGTCGTATGACGTTGAGAACAGTATTGCTGGGCGCTGTGACCGCAGTGGCCTTTAACGGGGCAGCCAGCGCTGCAAACTTCAACGGCTGGTATTTGAGTATGGAAGGTGGCGCCAATTGGGTTGCCGACTGGGATCACGTAGTGAGCGCTACGACCCCGGGGAATGCCAGCTTCGACACAGGATGGGCAGTACTCGCCAGCGTCGGCTATGCCTTCGAAGGCAACTGGCGGACAGAATTCGAAGTCGGCTATCGCAGCAACAACATTGATGCGCTCACAAGCGGGGGCGGCCCCATAACGACAACCGGCGATCTCTGGGAGGGGTCGTTCATGGTCAACGCCCTCTACGATATTCGCTTGGGCGATAAACTGGGTCTGTCGCTCGGCGTCGGTGCCGGTGGCGACTTTGCCGACCTCAGCGTGAACGGCGGCTTCGCAGGCAGCGCTGACGACTGGACCTTCGCCTATCAAGGAATCGCGGGCCTCAACTACGCTATTGGCCGCCAAACCTCAGCCTTTATCAATTATCGCTATTTCCGCGCCCATGAGCCTGAGTTCAGCTTCGCGGCCCAAGGTGGACCCAACATCAACGGCGATGACTTTCAAAAACATACCGTCACCTTCGGGCTGCGCTATGCACTTGCATCACCGCAAACCATGTCAGACGTACCGCCGCCAATGTCACAGCCACCAGCGGCGGAACCCTCAGGTCCCTCACGCCAGTTCATCGTCTTTTTCGGCTTCAATAAATACCACCTGACCACGGCCGCACTTCGCGTCATCGCCGAGGCCGTCATCGCTGCAAAAGAAGACGGCTCGGCGACCGTCATAATCACCGGGCACACCGACACCGTCGGCGGCGGTGAGTTCAACCAGCGCCTGTCGATGCGCAGGTCGAACGCCGTGAAAGCCGAAATGGTGCGTCAAGGCGTTTCAGCTGCCGGCATCAACACCACCGGCAGAGGTGAAAACGAACTTCTCGTGCAGACGACCGATAATGTGAAGGAGCCACAAAATCGCCGCGCGACCATCGACGTTAACTAGATTGTTTCAACTATAAGTAGATCAGCAAAAAATATGAACGGCCTGCGTGGGCCGTTCATTGCTTTCGCATCACACTTGGATTTTCAATTTAAGGTTACGTCACACTTAGTGTTGACGCGATCACTCAAATGCCCACTGATTCGGCCATAAATTTGGCTGGGGGCAGCACATAAAAAACGGGCGCCCCTTCCGCAGTCAGGGGGTTGTCTCATGTTGAAGAATACGCTGCTCGCCTCAGCAATGGCGCTGTCTGTTTACACGCTATCGACCAGTGCCGAGGCCGGTCACCGGCCGCAAGGCTGGTACATCGGTATCGAAGCAGGCTCCACCTGGATGGACACGGCCACCGTCGACGTCCCGGCCCTGGCCAACGATGAATGGAAATTCGACTCTGGCCTCGCCATCCTGGCCGAGGTCGGCTACCGCTGGGAAAACAACTGGCGCCTTGAGCTTGAGTTCGGATCACGCGCCAATGACATCGATTGCATCAGAGTTGGTGCCGGACCGTGCGTTGGCGTGAATTTAGGCGACGTCACGCAATTCACGCAAATGTTCAACGTCATTCACGACATCGAGTTGAGCCACTCGACGGCACTCTCGGTCGGCCTGGGCCTCGGTGGAAATTTCGTCGATGCTGATCGCGCCGCCTTTATCGAAGACGACGACTACGTCCTCGCCGCACAGGCCATATTCCAGCTTTCCCATCAGCTCACTGAGCGTTTGGACTTCGTCCTTTCTTACCGGTTCATGATTTCCGACGAGCCTCAGTTCCGCACCCTGGGAGGCCCTGTCGAAATGGAAAACGAAAACCACACGGTCACTGTCGGGTTGCGCTTCGATCTCGAACGCGATGACGCCGTCATGGCCCCAAGCCCCGTCGTCATGACCGCACCTCCGCCTCCGGTCGAAGCGGCAGCAATGCCCAAACAATACATCGTCTATTTCGGCTTCAACAAATCGAACCTCAGCGACTCCGCGATGGCGGTCGTAAGGGACGCCGCCGCAACCGCGATGCATGACGGATACGTCTCGATCCTCGTCACCGGTCACACCGACACCGCAGGCTCAAGCGCCTACAACGAGCAGCTTTCCAGACGCCGCGCCGAAAACGTCACCAAAGCGCTCGTCAACGAAGGCATTCCGGCCCAAGGCATCTCCACATCAGGCCAAGGTGAAACGCGGCTTGAGGTGCAAACCGGTGATCGCGAAAAAGAACCGCGCAACCGCCGTGCAGAAATTGAATTGAACTAACGAAAATGGGGTGAGCCAACCGCTCACCCCTTCGCACTGCACTTCACAAAAACTATTGCTGAGCCTGGGCAACTTCAGGCTTGGCTTGCGGCATCACAACGGTCGATGAAGCGACACTTCCCGCTGGCGCTTCCGGCTTGATACGTGGCAGCGGCACCAGCTTGCCACCGGAAAACGCAGTGATTACCGACGGCATGCCGCAAACATTTTGGCCATGCTGGTTCGCCGACGGCTCGCTGATGACAAACTCAGCCAGCTTTACTTTTTCCGGTCCCAACAATTTGTCGTAGAGCGAAACCGAGTTCAGACAGAATTCGGTAATATTCTTGATGCTGCGTCCCGACACCTCGTTCGTGATCCGCGACTTGTAGTCTTCAAGCCTGGACTCCCGCCCGAAAAACGCCATCAACGACCGGTGCGCCGTCATTAGATCTGGACGGTAGGCAATAACGAAGTCGTTGTATCGAGGCGTAAGCTTGCAAGACAACGCGCCGAGCACGAGCTCCGACTGCAGCATGCGCATTTGGAAGGCCGTCAGCACCTTGCCTTTGACGCAAGGCGGTTCAGCTGGCTTTTTCTTGGCAGCCAACACAGGCCCTGCGGCCAACGTGGATACGGCAATTAACAACGCTACTCGTGAAAATTTCATGGATGCTCCCTTCCCCGACTCGGTTGAGCCATTGTAGTCAATGGTGTGCGGGTTCGGAAAGGTCCGCGAAATAGCATTTTCAGCCGGACTACGACCTAAAGTAGGCCTTTGGACGCCCATTGCCGCGTTTTAACCCGTTTTGCGCTGTGGAACACCATGCTCCACAATTCCCCGCCGGTCCTCGAATGCCCCCTTGGCGAGCCCCCAAGACCCCGTATACTGCCAATGAGAGGGACACCATGCGTATGAAAACCTTGTATATTTCCGCACTTTTTGCTGCCTTGGCCGTTTGCCAAACCAGCGCCGGCGAATGGCGAGATGTCGAGCCTGAAAATCTGGTGATCATGGATGTCAGCCATGGCCGCGTCCTCATCGAGCTCGCTCCCCAGTTTGCGCCCGGTCATGCCGAGCGCTTTCGCGCCCTCGTCCGCTCGAAATTCTACGACGGTCAAAGCTTTTACCGCGTGATTGACGGCTTTGTCGCTCAAGGCGGCATCGGCGAAGGCGACGATAAAAAATCGGCCGGATGGCCGGCACTCAAATCCGAGTTTGATCGCGGTACCGGCGTCAATCTCGACTTCTCTCCCTTGGGCTCTCCCGACCTTTTCGCCGCCCAAGTTGGCCACATCGACGGATTTCCCGCCGGCCGCAGTCCCAAAGAAAAGCGCATGTGGGTGCTGCATTGCCCCGGCACCCTCGCCATGGCCCGCGACAACGAACCTGACACCGGCGGCACGGAATTCTACATCCCCATCGGCCACGCCCCGCGCCGTCTCGATCGCAACCTTACCGCGTTTGGCCGCGTGCTGGACGGCATGCAGTTTCTGCAAAAACTCAACCGTGGCGACCCCAAAGTCGAAAGCGGCGTCATCCAGGACGCCGAAAAACGCGATCCCATCATCCACGTGCAGATGGCCACCGACCTGCTGGAGGCTGACCGTCCCCGTGTTCAAGTCATGGACACGATGTCAAAGGCCTTCAAGGACTACAAAGCCCAGCGCCGCAATCCCGCACCCGAATTCTACAAGCGCCCCTCCCACAATCTCGACATCTGCGCCTTCAACGCACCTATCAGGATAGGCAAGGAAATCACTGACTAAGGCAAGCTGCGCGGTACAGCCCCCCTCCCCTGCAGCAGCAAGTGCTGCGCAGGTACTCCCCCCGCAAGCGGGGGCAGACACCAGACTCTCTCATCTTCCCCCGCTTGCGAGGGAAGTCCCTGCGCCCGCCGAAGCCTCTTGGCGAAGGTGGGCTGTAGGGGATGGGGGACTTCCCGCACAGCGTAAGGCCGCCCATCAGGCGGCCTTACTTGAGCGATTAAAGCGCCCCTGATTTACTTCGGCGGAAGTGTCTCGCGGCGCTTGGCTTTGGCGCGCCGCTGATGGCGCACAGGGTCGGGGATAGGTGCCATGGACACTGTGTATTGCTGCACTGCAGGCTCTACCACCGGCGCTTCAACTTGCACCATCTGCTGGATCACCGGCGCCGGGGCCACATACGCCGACGTCCGTCTGTTCTCCGCCGATGGGCAAGGTGTCCCTGCTGAGATCATCGCGGCTTTGACATCCTCGTCGGTACAGATCAGCGCCACCGACGCACCCGCATAACCCAGCGCCTGCAACTGACGCGAATTCTTCAGGCGCTGGCAATTTTCATCCGTCCACGTGGTACCGATCGACAAACCAAAACTGAACCCCTGGCCACCGATCGAACTGGAACCCATACAGGTGTCCTCGCTGACAGCCAGAGGTGCCGCATAGGCGGTGTTGACCGGCTGCCTTGGACCCGACGCATCGCGCCCGTCCCGCCCATCGCGGCCTGTGTCACCATTCTCACCGTTTTCGCCGTTCTCACCGTTGCCGCCGTTCGCACCATTGGCTCCGTTCGCGCCGTTAGTTCCGTTGGTACCATTGCCGCCATTGGCACCGTTCGCGCCGTTAGATCCGTTGGTGCCATTGCCGCCATTGGCTCCGTTCGCGCCATTAGTTCCGTTGGTACCATTGCCGCCATTGGCACCGTTCGCGCCGTTAGATCCGTTGGTGCCATTGCCGCCATTGGCACCGTTCGCGCCGTTAGTTCCGTTGGTGCCATTGCCGCCATTGGCACCGTTCGCGCCATTAGTTCCGTTGGCACCGTTGCCGCCATTGGCACCGTTCGCGCCGTTAGATCCGTTGGTGCCATTGCCGCCATTGGCGCCGTTAGTTCCATTGGTGCCATTGGTGCCATTGGTACCATTGGTACCATTGGTACCATTGGTACCGTTCGTCCCATTATTTCCATTGTTGCCGTTGTTGCCGCTTTCCCCGCCTTCGCCGCCGCTGCAATTTCCCGTACAATTGTTATCGCCCCCCGTATTGGTGCCGGCAAACGCCGCCGTCGACAGTGCTGTTGAACAAAGTAAAGCCGCCGCCAACCCAATTATTGTTTTATTCATCTGAAATCTCCTGTTTGCCCAGTCTCGGGGTGATGGGTGCAGGCAGCAGGCCAGTTTACTGTCCTGATTCGACACAAATGGCACAGCACAAGACGCTGCACTTCCTTGGTTACGCCGCAAGAAACCAACTGACAGCGGCAAATAAATTAACAGGCCGCAGCGTCCCAATTATGGACACGCGCAAATTTTCCGGCACCACAACGCCAATCTCCAGGCCACACCGAATCGAGGTCGGCGTCCTCTCACAATTCAAGAAAAATCATCGACGGCCACCTGATTGAGATTTTCTGGTGTCCTCAACCACCGTTTCGGCAAAACTAAGTGCACGTTACCGAATCTGTCTCGGGCTCACGGAAACGTCAGAGATGAGGGGCTTTAAGAAATGAAGAATTTGATGCGCGCAGCCTTCGCGGCATGCGCGATTGCGTTGTATGCGCTGGCGCCGTCAGGCGCATTCGCCCAACAAGTGGGCCAGGCCAGCGCGATCAAAACAGCCGCATTTCAACAGCCGCCCGCGCAATCCGCTGCCGAGCTCCATTTGACCGACGCGATCATCTGGAAATCCGCACTGTCTACGCCTGACAATGGCGCGCTTGAGGTGAAGTTCCTCGACGGAAGCAAGTTGTCGATGGGCGCGGGCTCGACCGTCGTCATTGACGAGTACGCTTATGCCGGTCCAGCCGATCCCGGCCAACAAACGCTGCGCTATACGAAAGGACTGTTCCGCTTTGTTTCCGGCAGCATCGCCAAAGACAAAGTTAAAATTGAAACGCCCTCCGTCACCATCGGTATTCGCGGCACCATCTTCCGCACCCAGGTCAACGACGATGGCTCCGGCCAGACGTCAGTAGACTTCGGCCCCAACGGCGAAATCTACGAAGTCGTCATCGTTTCAAAGAAAACCGGCAAAGTCCTGGTGCTCCACTCCGGCCAAAAAGTCAGCTTCGACGCCGACGGCGTCTTCGAGGGCGTCACCGACGGCACAATCGAAGGATGCGGCCCATGAAAAAGACAAATCGAGTCACATCCGCCATGCATTATCGCTATAGCCTGCTTGCCCGCACGTCGACGTTCGCCCTCGTTACGGCGGCAGCCAACATTGTTTCGGCCCTGCCTGCCCATGCCGCATGCGGCACCACGTTTGATCCGCTAGCCGACACCATCGGCAGTGTTAACATCACCTCACCCTTCGACTGCGTCGTGATCAACAACAACATTGGCAACAACCTCACCGTCAATGACGACATCGTGGGATCTCCCGGTGGGCCACCGGTCTTCGATGTTTCTGGTGGCATCACCATCGGCGGACGCTTCACCAATAACGAGCTCATCGAAGCTCTAACCGGCAATGCTCTGAGTTTTAACGGCGCCAACGTGAACGGCGGCATCACCAACAACGGAATCATCCAGGCAGACTATGGTACGGCTCTGATCTTACGCTATGGTTCCGACGTTGGCCCCATTGTCAACGAAGGCCTGATCACAGGTATCGTTGGCATTGACGGCGCCGAGGGCATTTGGGTTGACAGTCTCACCAATGCGGACTCCGGCGTCATCTACGGCGAGGACACCGGCATCCTGATCGGATATGGCAACACAGTTCAGTTTTTCGGCGCCATTACCAACAGCGGCTTGATCGAAGGCGGCGACGTCGGCATCCGCCACTACCCAAGCGGCGGCACCGGCGGCATCATCAACGAACGCGACGGCATCATTCGCGGCGGGCTCACGAACACCGGCTCAATTGTCGGCACAAACGTCGCCATCTTTATCGGACCGTCAGAGACTTCATACTCCGGCGGCCTGACCAACGAAGGCCTGATCGAAGCCTATAGCGGCGGCTATGTCTTCCAGGCCACTACTTTCGACGGCGATATCGTCAACTCCGGCTCCATCATAGCCGAAGTGGAACACGGCGCCATCCACATCGGCGGCACCGGTGGTGAGTGTTGCTTCCTCACCAACAGCTTCAACGGCAATTTCGAAAACACCGGCCTGGTCGATGGCGGCGAAGAGTATGGCGTACTCTTCGAAGTCGGCACGCTGCAAGGCAGTGGCGGCGAAGGAAGCACCGCTGACCTGCGCAACTCGGGCAACATTTTCGGTGGCTTTGAAGTCTACGCCAATGAAGTGAATGCAAACTTCACCAACGAGCGCCAAGGCACCATTTCAGCCAACTCATACACCGCCGTCACGCTCGAGGCTCAAACCTGGAACGGAAACGTCAGCAACGCCGGCATCATCGACGGCGGCTATATCGGCATGGCCATCGTTGGTGATGGTTTTTTTGAAGGAAAATCTACATTCATCGGCACCGTCGCCAACTCTGGTCACATCTCCGGCGGCAGCACCGGCCTCCTCATCGACGTCACTGAGTTTACCGGCTCGATCATCAATTCCGGCACCATCATCGCCGACGGCGATGTCGGCGAGACTAACCTGTTCAACATCGAGTCCGAATCCTACGGCGCCGGCCTCTACATCGGCGGCCTGGTAGAGGAGGGAGACCCGCAGACATTTTCCGGCGACATCACCAACACCGATCTCATCCAGGGCAGAACCGGCCTGCGCATCAGCCTCGATTCCTACAACGGTGGTGAAACCGGTTTCTCCAACAGCGGCAGCATCGTCGGTACCTCCAGCGCCGGCGTCAGCATCGACGTGGAGAGGTGGGACGGCGCCATCCGCAACACCGGTTCCATCTATGGTGCTCAGACGGGCTTCTTCATCAATGCCGGGACAATCACAGGCGACTTTATCAATGAGGGCCAAATCAGCGGCGATGACATTGACACCGGCCTTCACATCGAAGCGTTGACCTACACCGGCAACATCGTCAACGCCGGACTGCTCGACGCCCCCGGCAACGCGCTGCATCTCGAGATCGACTCACTGTACGGCGACATCACGAACTCGGGAACCATCCTCGCAACGGCCATCTCAGGCACTGCCGTTCTGCTTGAGGGCAATGACAGCTATCCCGGCACGTACCACGGCGAGTTCCTCAACACCGGGCTCATCACCGGGGGTGGAGAAGGCACAGGCATCGAAGTTGATGGCGTCGAAATCATTGACGGTATCCGCAATGACGGTGGCACGATCACCGCCGAACATGCCATCGACACAAGAGACGCCTCCGCCACCACGGTCATCACCAACACCGGCGGCGGCATCATCAACGGGGACCTCAGGCTCAACACAACTCACGGCGATCAGTACATCGGTGAAGACGGCGGCATCTACGGCGACATCGTCGGAGATGGAGGCGGAGGCGAAGCAGACGATCCGGATGATTTGGTGACAGTCCGCAATGGCACGCACTTCTTTGTCGGCAACATTGATGAACTCATTTCGCTGACAGTCGAAGATGGCGGCGTCGCTCTCTTTGGCACCGACACGTTCGGCGAAAATGGTGCCGGATTTTCAGGAGAAGGTATCAGCTCGCTAAACATCGAAGACGGCGCACGGGCCTATTTCGACGACAACGCCGAAATCTACGCAGATTATTTCACGCTCGGCACATCAGAAGGCGCAGGAGGTGAACTCACCTATTTCCTGACCACCGACGAAGCCATCCATGGTGAAATCGTAACCGGCGGCTCGCTCAGCACCGCCACCATCAACGGCGATATCTCGGTCGTAATCGATCCCGTATCTTTTGCCGGTTCAAGTCAAACGCTGTTCGACTACCAGGACGTGATTTCATCCGGGGACGTAATAGGCACGTTCAGCAACTCCTACATCGTCGGCAACCCCTTCCTCTTCACGCTCGGCGTTATCTACGACGCCCCCGATTTCGCAGGCGATCCCGACACCGTCGATCTCACGATAGCCCGCCTGCCCTTAAGCTCCATCAATTGCTCGTCGTCAACGCTCAACGGCGACAACGTCGGCGCGGTGCTGGAACAAGCCTTCCAGAACGGCGACCTAACCGAAGAGCAACTTGCGCTCTACGCCCAGCTCTTCGCCCTCTCGGACGGTTGCGCGATCACTGATGCATTCGACGATCTTTCGGGCCTGCCCTTCGACTTCCTCGCCTTCCAGCTCGACGGCCCCTTCAAGAAAATGGTGGGCGCCCGCATCGACAGTGGCCGTTCCACCGGCTGTCTCGTCGCAGGTCCTGGCGGTTGCTTCAACCGCTACGCCGAAAACACCACGGCCGGCAGCACGGCGATGACCGACGCCTCGCCCGGCGAAGACCCCTTCGCCTGGCTTGAAACCGGCGTTCGCAGGGCGGGCTCAAGCGCCGTCTGGGGCCGCGCGGTTGGCGTCTGGGGCAACACCGATGGCGATACAGGCGTCGGCGCGCCAGGCAGCGACTTCAACCAGAAAGGCGCCATCGTCGGTGCCGACCACGTGTTCTCCAACACCTTCCTGGCCGGTGTTGCCGCCCAGTTCACTGACACCGACATCAACTTCCCCGGCCGCCCGGACCAGGTCCACGTCAACAGTTATGAAATCGGCGCCTACTCGTCGTGGGGCGATACGCAAGCCTATCTCAACACCAACGTCAGCTACATAAAACACGCCTTCGACACCAGCCGCACGCTTTTCGGCGACCCGACTTCGGGCGACTTCGACGGCGCCACACTCTCGGCCTGTTTGGAGATCGGCACGATCTTCGAATCTGGCGACTGGCGCCTTCAACCCATCATGGCCCTGTCATTGGCGTCGCTCACCACTGACGGCTACACCGAGAACGGCATCAACCCAGACCGCCTCGTCGTTCAGGACTCAGGCTTCGACTCGCTGAAATCCGTCCTCGGCGGACGCTTCGCCTATCCCATTGAGTTGAAAAGCGGCCGCCTCCTCGTGCCGGAACTACGCGTCAGCTGGAACCACGAGCTTCTCGACAACAGTGCCCAGTTCAACGCCCGGCTGTTCTCGTTCGCAGAAGACCCAGCATCATACTTCACCGTCAATGGAGCCGAGTTTGACCGCGATTCCGTCAACCTGGGCGCAGGCGTCAATGCCCCCGTCAATGACCGGACCATCCTCTACTTCGACTACGACGCCTCGCTGAGCTCCGACCAGGAATCCCAAACCGTCTCGGGCGGTCTCAGGATTTTGTGGTGAGTTACTGGGGCGGAGAAAAAACATCCCGCCCTCATTCACGCGCCCGCCGAGCGAATGAAGGCGATGAACATGTCGTCAAGCTCAACATCGCGCACCGGGGCACAACGCCTTTGCAGCTCTGCGCCCTCCGACCGCAA
>Ga0163144_10003483_pt1 | contig 35807 bp, 26 predicted proteins | sample OliLak19BULKMAT1_FD_123175 | JGI IMG/M metagenome (GOLD analysis project Ga0163144, IMG submission 123175) | Freshwater microbial mat bacterial communities from Lake Vanda, McMurdo Dry Valleys, Antarctica - Oligotrophic Lake LV.19.BULKMAT1 | ecosystem: Environmental > Aquatic > Freshwater >...
AGGACCGGCTGCACTTCGCGCGCGAAGTCGAAGCCGCGCGGCGGGCCCAGCCACGGCTCGATCGCGCGCGGCGGCTGGCGCGCGGCCAGGTTGTAAGTCGGGGCCGGCACCCGCACCGGACTTTCGTGGCAGCCGATGCACGAAACGCGTTCACCCGGCATCGCCGTGAACCAACTGCGCATGAGCTGCACCGCCTTGCCTTCGGCATCGAGCGGCTGCAGCGCGATCGGCGTGCCAGCCGGCACCGAGAAATGCGCGGACCCATCCGCCTCGATCGGGACGGTGCCGAGGATGCGCATGACTTCCCATGGGCCGCCGCGGCCGATGATGTCCGGGCCCGCCAGGCCGGGATAACCGAAATGATACGCCACCACGCGCAGGCGCGTCACCGTCCCGCGCGGCACGCCCGTCAGCCCGGGGCCCGCATGGATGTCCTGGAGGTAAACCGTCGCGTCGGTGCGGGTGAGGTCGACGCGATCGGGAATCACCGGCGGCCGCGGCCGCGGCTCCAGCGCCACCGGCTCGAGCAGCGCATGGCCCGGCTCCTCGCGCACCAGCACCAGGTTGTCGAACGTATCCATCAAGTAGATGCCCCACGGCCGATCCGGGGCCGGCCAGGCGGCGATGAGGAGGAGTTTTTCGGACAACGGATACGGGTGCAGGAATTTCGGCCAGTCCTCGTCCACGAGCACGTCCGAAATCTGCGGCCGAATGGGCTCGCCGCGCCCGGAGAGGCGCTGCACGAGGCCTTCGCGCTCATCGGTGCCGCGGCTGCCGTCGATCACCACGAGCTGGCCCATCTTGTGCGCGCCATGGTAGCCGGAGAGAATCCCGACCAGCCGCGGCGCCGCGTCCGGCAGCGGCCGGGCGAAGTAGAGGGAGTTTGGATACCAGGAGTTGCTGCCGAGGAGCGCGCGCTGGCCCGTGCCGTCGGGGTTCATCGCCATCAGCTCGCGCAGGTAGATGTGATTGATGCCGGTGTAGTCCCAGCGGTTGAAGAGAATCTGCCCGCTCGGCAGCACGCTCGGGTGCAGATCGTGGTCCTGGTCGAAGCACAACTGCCGCACGCCGGCACCGTCGCGGTTCATCAGGTAGAGGTTGCTGACGCGACGCGCGCCGTGCCAACAGGGGACGCTCTGAAACGCGGCGGTCGCACCGAACACGATTCGACCGTCCGGCAGGTAGCACGCGTCGAAGGCGTCCACGTCCTCCGGCAGCCGCGAGACCTGGCGCAAGCCGGAGCCGTCGGGGTGCATCTCCCACACGGTCCAGTGCGTCGGGTCGGATTGCGTGAACAGGAGCCGGTCCGCGTCCCAGTGCAGGTCCACCTCGCCCACGTAGCCGCCCGCGGGCGGCCGATGGAGCGCCGGCAGCGCTCGCGCCGGGGCGGAGGCGGGCTCGGTGCGTGCGGCCTGGAGCGAGAGCACGGCGAGCTCGTTGTCGAAGCCCGTGCGGTTGAGCGAGGAGTTGCACTCGTGGTTCGAGGGCAGCCCGAGCGCGTTCATGGCCGCGGGCGTGAGCGGATTCGGCGCGGACGGCAGTTTGCGGCGGACGACGAGCACGCGGTCGAAATCGAGCCGGGGATTGGCCAGCAAGGCTTCGCGCTGCAACGCCCGGAACGCGTGCTCCCGCTCGGTCCACGGCAGCGCGGCGGCGGCGCGCTCCAGGTCATCAAGCCGCTGGAGGAAGATCGCGCCCTGCGGATAGCGCGGGCCGCTCGTCGTCATCAGCTCGGCAATCGCGGCCCGGAGCGCGTGGAAATTGAGCGGCGCGGGCGGCGGCGGCGCGGGTGCCTTGCGGGCCGGCGCCGCCGCGACGACGTGACCCGCGAACAGCGCGAGCGCGATGACGAGCAAGACTCTGACGAGGTTCATGGCGAAACTGCATGGCGCGCCACCGCCCGACCCGGGAAAAACGCGTGGACGGCGCCCCACACTCGCGACCATCGGCTGGGTTGTGGTTTCACGTTCGTTGGGGGTGACCGCGCGCGTCAGCGCCGCAGGGAGCGGCCGAGCGGTGAGATCGATGCCGATGTTAACCCGGTCGCCACGCCGGCGCCGCGCACCCGTTGCCGCATGCCGTGCGTTTCTTGCACTGCGCGCGTTGGTGGGATCGCCGGATCGAGGCGCTCCCGCATAAGGCGGCACACACCCGCCGCGGCGCGGGCGTAATACCCGCTCCACCGTCACAAATGAAGGGCGGCCAGAATCGTCTATCTCTTATAAGGCTGGTCGGTCTGCTCTCGGCTGTTTCCCTCTCCCGCTTGTTTCCTCCGCATGAAATCGCTCCTCAAACAACTCCTCCCGTTCGGCCTCGCTGCCAGCCTGCTGGCCGCCAGTTCCGCGTTCGCGGCAAGCGCCGCTGAAAACTACGAGAACCAATGCGCCAAGTGCCACGGCGCCGATGGCAAGGGTCAGACCAAGGTCGGAAAAAAACTCAACATCCGTGACATGACCACCGCCGACTACAAAAAGGAACTCGATGAAGCGAAGGCCCTGGCCTCGCTCAAAGAGGGCATCAAGAAGGACGGTAAGGAAATAAAGAAGAGCTTCGCCTCCGAGTTTTCCGATGCGGACCTCCAGGCCCTCATCGGATATGTGCGCGGGCTGAAGTAGGCCGTCCAGCGGCCCGCGATCAGCGGGCGCCGGCCGTGCAAGCAGCGGTCGCCCCCGCCGGCCATCGCGCGAGGTGGCGGTCAGGGACGACCGGCGCCGCCTGGGATCGCGCGCGTGCGGTCGCGCGCATGGGGCGGAGACCCACGCCGGTATTCGGGAGACTCCTACCTCGGCCCATCGGGACGAAAAATGGGTTGGCGGACCATACGGCGCTCCCGCCCTTGGCGGGGCGATATTCCCCTCAACCCATCCGAATAAGATTCCTGGTTACGATCATGAAGTTCCGAGCTTCCCTGCCTTCGACTTCTGCGGCCTCCCGCCATGCCTCCCAGCTTCGCGCTCTCTCCGGTCCTCGTTGTCGAGGATGACGCCAACGACATGTTCCTCTTCACGCGGCTGCTCAAGGCCGCGGGGGCGGTCATCGCCCTGCACATCGCGCTCGATGGTCAGGAAGCCATCCGGCTCCTGACGCCTATCGCCGAAAAAAGCCGCCTCGTCGCCAAACCCGTCCCGGCCTTCGTCGACGTGCGCATGCCCCACCCCTCCGGCCTCGAGGTGCTCACCTGGATCCGCCAGCAACGCGAGCTCGATGACCTCGCGGTGGCGATGATGTCCGCTTCGCCGGAACGCGCCGAGATCGAGCGCGCCGGCACGCTGGGGGCGCAGTGCTTCCTCGCCAAATTCCCCCGCGCGCTGGCGATCTCCCGGTTGCTCGAGGGCGCCGCGCGCTTCAACGGCCGCGATGGTCACAGCCACTTCGCTCTCCCGGACAATCTGCTACGCCCAACGCCGCGCCGAAATGGGTGAAGACCTACTTTCACCGCTGGAGGCGATCTGCGAAATTAGCCGCAAACGAATTCCGCGTATGCCCGCGCCGCTCAAATTCCTCGTGATCGATGACAACGCCGACAGTCGTTTCCTGCTGGTGAAAACGCTGCTGCGCAAATTTCCCCCCGCCGTCATCCACGAGTGTCAGAACAGCGAAGCCGCCTTTGAATTGGCCAAGACCGAGGACTTGGCCGCGATCATCAGCCACCGCACCACGGAGACCGCCGGGATCGCTCTCTTGCGCGACATCCGGACGATCAACCCCGATGTGCCCATGGTCATGGTCTCCGGCATCGACCGCACGGAGCTGGCCATCGCCGCCGGCGCCGATCGGTTCCTGCTTTACGATGAGTGGCTGCGCATCGGCACCATGGTCGAAGAATTGGTCACCGCCCGCACGCGCAACTCCAACCCGCCCGGGGCCCGCTTCTGCGCGGCGCGCCTCCCCGCCAAATCTCCCCCTCTCGCGGTCCTCGCGCGCTTAGCTCCGCCGCCGGCCCTGAAAATCTCCCATGCGATCTCCGGAAACTGAATCTCCACTCCAGACTGGCCCCAATTCCGAGCCCGCTCGCAATCTGACGATCCCTGCAAGCCACGGCATGACACCTCCCGAACCCACGATCCTCCTGGTCGAAGACAACGACGAAGATGCATTTCTGCTGCGGCGCGCCCTCCGGTTGGAGAAGATCAGCGGCCAGCTCCAGGTCGCGCCAGACGGCCAGGAAGCGATCGAGTATCTCGATGGCGTCGGCCCGTATGCCGACCGCGCCAAATTTCCGTTTCCCGACCTCGTGCTGCTCGATCTGAAGCTGCCCTACGTCCACGGCTTCGAAGTGCTCGCGTGGACCGCGACCCAGCCCGCATGCAGGGACCTCCGGATCATCATCCTCACCTCCTCGGGCGAGGAGCGGGATCGCAAAAAGGCGGATCAGTTCGGCATCAAATCGTATTTCATCAAACCGCCCACGAAAGAGCTGACCGCCGCCGTGGCGAAAGCCCTGCAGGAAATCCACGCTACCGCGAAATAGCCGGGAGGTCGCGCCGCCTTGGTGCGCGCCCCCGCTGTTTCCACCCGTTTGACCCGCGCCCCTCCGGCTACACGCGGGGCGCGTGCGGTCCGGCGCTTTGGCAGGCCTGCAAAAACTCACGCGGCCGGATCTGCCGTCGCTCACCGCCGATCAGCGGCACGTGATCAATCACAGCGTCCTGCGCAATCCGCGGCCGGAGCCGCCGGGCCGGTCTGGCAACCCACAGGAGGGCGAAGCGCCCCGGTGAACCGTGGTCCTGCGCGCGGGCTCAGGGCGCGCCCGACCTCCGCGGCGCCTGCGCTCACGTGCCGGGCGACCTCGAGCTCCGCTACCGCTTCGGCAGCCAGCTCAGCACATTGTTGCGCGCGCCCTGCAGCGCCGAGGGGCCGACAATCTGCAGCACCCGCGACTCGATCTCCAGCGCGAGCGCCGCCTGCGCCGCGCGGGATTGATCGGCCGGCAGTTTCTGCGCCGCCAGCTCGAGCCGCCGGCGCGTGTATTCGTTTTTCGCGCGCCACAGGTCGAGCGGCACCGAATCCGGCAGCGTCTGCTTCGCGGCAAAGGCCACCCACAGCGCGTAGTCCTCGCCTTCACCGTAAAGCCACGATCCGAACAAATCGTCGCCCAGCACCGCGCGGATCTGCTCCTGCGTCCGCTGCCGCGCGGATTCCCGCTCGAACAGCGCCTTGGGCGTCAGATCGAAAGTCAGCGCAAACTGATCCTCGAAACCACGCTGCAGTTGAAACACGGTGCGGCGCTGCTCCACCGTCGCATGGGTCGGTCCGAGCAGGCGGTCCACGAGATTGCCCGCACTCGTCTCGCTCATCTCGAGCTCCTCGAGCTCGCGCGGCGTCAGCACCTGCGCGTAATCCGCGCGCTTCTCGCGCTCGAGCAGCGCGAGCTGCTTCAGAAACGCGTTGAGCCCGCCGGGAAATGCCGCCCCCGCCGCCGAGTATTCCGCGGACGCCTTGTTTCGGATCTCGTCGTAGTCGCGTTTGATTTTCGCGATCCGCGCCGCCTTCTCCGCCGCACTCGTCGCCCCGGGTGATTCGGATGATCGCTCGCTGGGCGGAGCAACGACCGGGCCTCTCTTCGCCGGAACCGCGGCGCTCGCTGCTTTCGGCTCCGGTTTGGTCACGGCGGCTGGCGGCGCGGAGACTCGCCAGGCGACGATGCCCAACGCCGCCACGAGGAGGACTCCGGCCACGCCGATGACGGTGGACTTGTTCATGGGTGCACGCCGGCAGGCCGTGCCGGCCCTCACCTGTAGCGCGCGGGCGCGGGGCGTCGACATTCTTCCCTTGCCCACCGCGTTTCGAGGCTGCAATCCAGCACCTTTCCGCCATGAACGCCGCCCACTCCCGCTCCGTCCTGCTGCTCGTCGGCGCGTCGCTGTGCTGGAGTCTGGCGGGCGTGTTGATCAAATACGTCGCGACCACCTGGCCCGGTCTCGCCGTCGCCGGCGGCCGCGGCCTGATCGCCGCGGTCTTTCTGCTGCTCACGAACCGCGGTCTGCGTTTTCATTTCTCGCGCGATCAGGTGATTGGCGCGATCGGCTATGCGGCATGCACGATCACGTTTTGCGTCGCCACCACGCTGACGAGCGCCGCCAACGCCATCCTTCTCCAATACACCGCGCCGGTCTGGGTCGCGCTGCTTGGCGCGTGGCTGCTCGGCGAACGCGCCACGCGCGCCGACTGGATCACCATCGCCGTGGCGCTCGGTGGGATGACGCTCTTCTTCAAGGACAGCCTCACGCTCGGCCACCTCGACGGCGACATCCTCGCGGTCGTCAGCGGCCTGTGTTTCGCCGGCATGACGATCGCGCTGCGCAAACAGAAGGACGGATCCGCCATCGAATCGATCATCCTCGGCAACCTGCTCGCGTTCCTCATCGGCTTGCCGTGGATCATCCAGTCACCGCTGCTCCCCACCTCGGGCTGGATCGCGCTCACCGTGCTCGGGGTGGTGCAGCTCGGGGTTTCCTACTGGCTCTACGCGCGCGCCATCCGCCACGTGACGGCGCTCGAGGCGGTGCTCATTCCCGTGATCGAGCCCATCCTGAATCCGATCTGGGTGTTGGTCTTCCTGCACGAGAAACCTTCCGGCTGGGCGCTGGTCGGAGGAACCATCGTGCTCTCCGCCGTCACGTTTCGCACTTTCCTCTCGGTGCGGGCGCGCGGAGTCCGCCGGCCGGTGCCAACGTGAAACTTTTCCTCCTCCTGCTGGGTATTGGCGGCATGTCGCTCGCCGCGTCCGCCGCAGCCGTCCCGCCGCCCGCCGACACGGTCGTGCTCCTGCACGGCCTCGGGCGCACGAGCTTTTCGATGGCGCGGATCGCCGCCGACCTCGACGCCGCCGGTTACCGCGTGATCAACGCCACCTATCCTTCGCGCCGCGTGCCGCTGGAGACACTCGCCACCGAATGGCTGCCCGCGCACGTGCGCACTGTCACGGCGGGTTCACGCGTGCATTTCGTGACGCACTCCCTGGGCGGCATCCTCGTGCGGCTCTGGCTCCGTGAATGCGGTGCACCGCCCAACCTCGGGCGCGTCGTGATGCTCGCTCCGCCCAACACCGGCAGCGAACTGACCGACCGCCTGGCCCGGTGGGCGCCGTTTCACTGGGCCACCGGCGTCAATGGCCGCCGCCTCGGCACCGCACCCGACGCCTTGCCGCGCGCCCTCGGCGGCTGGCCCGCCGCCCGTTCCGCGCTCGGCGTGATCGCCGGTGATCGCTCGATCAACCCGCTGCTCGAGTGCGCGCTGCCGGGTCCGAATGACGGCAAGGTCAGCGTCGCCTCCACGCATCTCGCCGGCGAGAGCGACCATCTCGTGCTGCCCTTTTCGCACACGTGGCTCGCCTGGCGGCGGGCCACGCTCGATCAGGTGGTGGCCTTCCTGCGCACCGGCGCGTTCGCGCCCCGCTGACCCACGCGCCCGTAACAACTCGTTTACCGAATTGCCGTGGTGGGCCCGTCGCCGGTGCCTAGCGTCCGTCCGATGGCCCGACGCCACTTGCTGCCCCGCGGTCTGCTCGCGCTCTGCGCGCTGCCCCTGCTGCACGCCCACGAGGAGTGGCACAACCTCCACATCACCTATTCGGCCAAGGCCGCGTTCACGTATCCATTCGATGGACGCTCCCCGAAAATCGGGACCGCGCTGCTGAATCACTACGACGTCATCGCGGCCGAGACCACGTTCAGCTTCACGATCGACGGCCAGCGGCCGCCCGTCGGCGCGTTCACTGCGTTTCCCGATGGCGGCAACCTTGTCGTCGATCCGCAGAACTTCGCCTTCGTGTCGCTGCCGACCGCCGGGATCTACGACGGCCGCGCCGGTCCCGCCCCCGCCGTCGGTGAAACGAAGGAGGTTCTGTTTCAATTTGTCTTCGCGCTCGCCCCGGGCGTGCCGGCCCCCCGACCGCTCGCCACCATCCCGGGCAATCCCGATCCCGGCAACACCGATCCGCCCGGAACCCAAACCGCGCGCGTCCGCTTCACCAATCTCGGTGATAACCCCGTGCTCGCCGGCCCGCTCCCCATTTCCGGCACGGTGCGGCTCGCCGCGACCTCCTCGTCCGCGAACGCTCCCGAAGTTCGCGTCGAAGTCGCGACGCCGTATTCCAACTGGTTCGCCGTCGCGACCGCGCCGGCGGGCGGCGGCGGCACCACGGCTTTTTCGCAGGCACTCCCCGCGCGCGACGACTGGCACCTGCGTTTCAGCGCGGACGGCTTCGAGACGCGCGTTCTGCCCGTCGGCTTCGTCAACGACCCGCGCGCGCCGATCGAAGTCACGCTCGGCACCGCACCCATCCCCGACCTCGAGTATCGCCGCATCGCCGCGATCACCACGCCCACGGGTTCCTGGCGCGCCGCGGTGGCCGAGAGCGAAGGGACTTTCGTGGTGTTTCCCGGCCAGGAAACGTGGCCGGCCGCCGCCACCGTCGCCGAGGCGCGCGCGCGGCGCACGGCGTCACGGATCGCCAAATACACCTTCGCCGGCGCGCGCGTCTGGGAACACGCGCCCGGCTGGGAAACCTGGGCCGGCGCGGCCACGCCCGACGGCCGCTTTGTCGCCTACGCCCTGCAGCCGGCAGCGTATTCGTTCTACACCCCCGCGGAGAACAAACTCGTGCTCCTCGACGGCGCGACCGGCGCCGTCGTGTGGACAAAATCCGCCGCGCCCACCGATCCCGCGATCGGCCGCCGGCTCGATGCGCTGGAGCTGGCTTTCTCCCCCGACGCCCGCTGGATCGCGGTCGGCAGCACCGGCAGCGGCACCGTCACGCTCGTGGATCGCGCGACGGGCAACTTCGCCTGGACGGTGCCCGGCCCGGGCACACCGACCTTCGGCCAGGTGCGCAGCCTGCGTTTCAGCGCGGACAACCGATTTCTCTACTGCGGCAGCGGCGACAGCCACGTGCGCAAACTGCGCGTGAGCGATGGCGCCGTGCGGTGGAAAGCCTTTGCCGGCGGCTGGCCTGACGTCAACGGCCTCGACCTGACACCCGATGGCTCGTGGCTGGTCGCCGGCACCCAAAGTCTGGATACCACCATGATCCGCACGAGCGACGGATTCATGCAGTGGCAGCGCGAGGCGCAGGCCGTCGGCGCCACCTTCGCGCCCGATGGCCGGCACGCCGTGACGCGCGGCGGCCAAATCTACCGGACGCTCGACGGCTCGCTCGCCGGCATGTCGAAGGCGACCGGCCTCACCCGCTTCGCCGGCGACAGCCGCACGCTCGTGCAGGTGGGGCGCGAGCCGCGACTGATCGATCTCGGCGGCAAAGTCCTGAAGACCTTCGAGCCGACCGGGCTCGGCGGAGCCGAAGGCGCATGCGGCCAGTGGGCGCACCTCTCGCGCGATGGGCGCACCCTCATCGTGCTCGCGCGCGATCTGCCGAATCCACCGCAGAGCGGGATCGCGATTTACGAGCGCCGCTCGCTCTCTGCCGCTTCGACCGCGCCCACCATCGCCGCCGCGCCGCTCGCGCAGACCGTCGCCGCCGGCGGCACCGCCACCCTCGCCGTCAGCGCGACGGGCCCGGGTCCCTTCAGTTACGAATGGCACCGCGACGGCACTCCCCTGCTCTCCGCCGCCGCCCAGGCCGGCGCCATCCTCGTCCTGCCCGGTCTTTCCTCCGGCGATGCCGGCACCTACTCTTGCGTGATCACCAACGCTGCCGGCAGCACGACGAGCGCCCCCGCGGCGCTCGCCGTCATTCCGCCCGACGCCGCCAACCCCTCACGGCTTTCGCATCTCGCGGTGCGCGCCCATGTGGGCGCGACTCCCCTGATCGTGGGATTCTCCGTGGGCGGCGCGGGCACTGCCGGCACGAAACCCCTGCTCATTCGCGGCGCCGGTCCCTCGCTCGCCGCGCTCGGCGTCACCGGCGCGCTCGCCGACCCGCAGCTCGGCCTGTTCAGCGGCAGCACAAACGTGCTGGCCAACGACAACTGGGCCGGCGACGCCCAGGTGGGCGCGCTCGCGGGCCGGCTCGGCGCGTTTCCGTTCTCCGCCTCGACCAGCCGCGACGCCGCGCTCGCCGCCACCGCCGTCGGCGGCAGCTACACCGCCCAACTTTCGAGCAGCGATGCCACCACCGGCACCGCGCTCGCCGAGATCTACGACGGCACGCCCTTTTTTGGCGCCGGCACGCCGCGGCTGATCAACGTTTCCGCCCGCACCGAGGTCACTGCCGTCGATCTGCTGATCGCGGGCTTCGTCATCGCCGGTCCCACCGCGCACACGGTGCTCATCCGCGGCATCGGGCCCACGCTGGCGAATTTCGGTCTGCGCACCGCGCTCGCCGATCCGCAGCTCACGTTGTTTCGCGACGGCGTGCTCGTCGCCGCCAACGACCACTGGCACGACGCCGCCAACGCGGTCGGGGTCGCGACTGCCGCCACCCACGTTGGAGCCTTCGCCCTCTCGCCCAACTCGCGCGACGCCGCCCTCCTCCTTTCCCTGCCGCCCGGCAGCTACACCGCGCAAGTCAGCGGTGCCAACGGCGCCACCAACGGCGAGGCGCTCGTGGAAGTCTACGAGGTGCCTTGAGTCGCAGATTTTCAGTGAGGCGGAGCCCGATCCAGAGGATATCGGGCTCCACCTTTCGCTGTGGTTGCTCTCGGTTGAAACTGGCTGGAGCCAATCGCGAGCCGACGAATGGCTGCTCGCTCAGCACGGATCCCTTCGTTACACGGTTAGACAATTTCGCCGCCCGGCGCCGCTTACCTTCGCCTCGTCTTTTCCCACCGCCGTGAAAGCCACCACTCTCTTCCTCGCCGCTTCCCTGGTCGCCAATGTCGCGCTCGTCGGCCTCTACGTTGTCCGTGCTCCCGCCGCCGCGCCCGCCCCGGCGTCGACCCGCGCCAAGGCTTCCGCTGCATCTGCGCCCGCATCCGCCGGTGACGCCGCGCTCCGCGCCGCCCTCGCGTCGGGCGACACGGCCGCCCTCCAGGCCGCCGGGCTTGATCCCGCCCTCGCGCGCGAGATCAGCCTCGGTCGCGCGTTCGCGAAGATCGCCGAGCGCGCGCGCGCGGCCCGCGCACAAACGGGCGCCGACGCGCCGTGGTGGCGCAATCGCGCCAACGCCAACGCCGCCGGCGCCCGCGAGCTCCAGCTCGTCGCCCGGCGCGAGCTCGCCGGCGCGCTGACCGCCGCCTTCGGCGACGATCTCGGGCTCGGCAGCGGCGAGAATTCGCTGCTGACTTTCCTCTCGCCGGAGAGACGCGAAGCCCTCCGCCGCATCACGCAGGACTACGACGAGATGATGGCCAAGTTTTCCACCGGCGGCCTGCAGCTCGCCTCCGACAAAGAGAAGCTCCGCCTCCTCCGCGCCGAGCGCGATCGCGACATCGCCGCGCTCCTCACGCCCGACGAGCGTCTCGCCTACGAGATGCGCACGTCGAACAGCGGCAACACCGTGCGCTACCGCTACGGCGATGCGATTGAGTCCGAGGCCGAGTTTCAAAAAATCTTCGCCCTCCAGAAAGCCTACGACGAAAAATTCCCGCGCGACGCCCTGAGCGGCCGGATCTCGCCGGAGACGCTCCGCGCCCGGAGCGAGGCGGAGCGCCAGCTTGACGCCGATCTCCGCGCCACCCTCGGCGACGAGCGTTACGCCGCGCTGCGCCGCGCCGCCGATCAGGATTTCCGCACGGTCGATGCGCTCGTCTCGCGGCTCAACCTGCCGTCCGCCACGACCAACCAGGTCCTTGCCGCACGCGACACGTTCGCCGCCGAGTCGCAACGCATCAACAGCGACACCTCGGTGCCATTCCCGCAGCGCCGCACGCAAATTCAGGAGCTGGCTGCCCGCGCCAAATCCAATCTCACGCGCGCTCTCGGCGGTGAGGCCGCCGACGCCTATGCCCAGAGTTCGCCGTGGATGACCATGCTGCAAAACGGCACCGCCTACGCCACGACGCCGCAACCCGGCATGCCCGGGGCGCTCTCGCTCGGCGGGCCGGGCCAGAGCGTGTTTCCCGTGCTCCCCGCCGGCGCCAACGCCTCGGGCGCTGTCCGCCAGGTGTTCATCGGCGGCGGTGCGCCGACTGATGGCCCCAGGTCCACCAGTGACGGCGCGAGCACCACTTCCAACGTGCAGGTCATGTCCTTCGGCTCGTCGACGAGCAGCGATCACACGATCGTCACCGCCCCCGTCACGCGCCAGGTGATTGTCACGCCCGCGAATCCCGCCCAGCCCGCGCAGCCCGGCACGCCGACACCGCCGCGCTGAGTCCACGTCTCACTCCTTCGGCGGCGGCTTGAGTTGCAGCAGCACGTTCGCGAGCGTGATCAGCCCGCCGCCGACGAGCAGCGTCCAGGTCGCCGTTTCGTTGGGATAGTTTATTCCCGCCCAGATCGAAAAGAGCGCCGGCAGGAACAACGCCATCAGCGATCCGAAAATCGGCTCGATGCAATAAATCAAGCCGGCCTCGGTCTCGCTGATCTTGGGCTGCCAGGCGTTCATCAGCGAATACGCGCCGACGGTGCAAAAAACGGTGAGTCCCACCGTGAAGGCGACCCACGCTGCCGAGCGCCACGGCGCCAGCACGGCCGCCAGATCCGGCGCCGTCGCTCCGACCAGGCCCACGAAAATCACCGCCTGCGTGACAAACGTCACAAACGTGATCTGCGCCGGCCGGTTCTCCCCAAAGTCCTTTCGGCCGAGCGTGAGAATCTGACCCATGAAGAAGAAGGAGCACAGCAGCGTCTCCCACTCGCCGCGCCCGAAACGCATCTGCTCGAAATCGAACTGTCCCAGCACCGCCACGCCGGCGAGCACCAGCCCGCAGCACGTCCACACCAGCGTGCCCGGATTGTGCCGCGCGCGCACCGCAATCCAGACTGGGATCAGGATCGCATAGAGCTGCGTGAGAAAGGCCGACGTGCTCGCCGCGGTGAATTGCAGCCCGTCGTTTTGCAGCAGCATGCCGCCCGACGCGAAGAGCCCGATGATCACGCCCTGTTTCCACTCGCGCGCCGTCGCCCGCCAGCAACCGCGGCGCAGCAGCAGCAGCACGCCGAGCGCGAGCACGAAGCGCGGCGCCACCGCATAGATGGTGGAGAACCACGAACCCGCCGCCGGCACCAGCTTCGCCTGCAGCAGCATGATCGCCTTGATCAGCGGAAAGCTCAGCCCCCAGAAAAAATTCGCGAGCAGCAGCATCAGCACGGCGCGCGTATGTTCGGCGGAGCGGACAGGAAACATGGGAAGCTCGAAGCCTGCCCTGCGCGTCTCCCGTCGCGAACCAAAACCCGCCCGCCTCGTCCCCCGGCGCATCTGCGGGTTGGCGGGAGCCGCATGGGATCGTCGTTCGACGGATCGGCGGCATTCCTGCCGCCGGATTGGGCGGCTGGAAAGCCGCCCCTCCGGGCCGAGCCGCCCACCGGCAGATGCGCCCCTCGTCCCCGTCCCTCGCCCCGTCCCCATTCCCCGCCCCCAATGCGTTTCGATGTCTCGATCGAGACATCGAAACGCATGCGATCCAAAGCAGGTGACCGTGCCCGCGGAAAGATCGCGGCGAACCAGAGCGGGACGCCCCCGGTGGTTCGCGCTTTTCGCTCGCCGCAGCCATACTCCGCCCCCTCGCAAGGCAGCCGCACGTCCGGGCCGCCATGCCTCGATCCGTTCGCAAAGTCCGCCCTTCATGCGTTTCTGTGTCTCGATCGAGACATGGAAACGCATCGCGGCAAACCGCGGGCGCGGTGGCGACGCGTCCTTGACGCCCGGCGCCGGGCGGCGACGCGGGCACGGCGTCGGTGCGACTGCGGCGTTTACTTCGGCGCCCGGCGCGACACACTCGGTTCACCCCACCGCCGCCGCGCCCGCGTCGCGCGCAGCGCCGCCATGTCCCCCACCCACTACGATCTGATCGTGATCGGCTCCGGCCCCGCCGGCGAGAAAGGCGCGGCCCAGGCGGCGTATTTCGGGAAACGCGTCGCGCTCGTCGAACGTGAATCCGTCCTCGGCGGCGCCGCCGCCAACACCGGCACGCTCCCTTCGAAGACGCTGCGCGAGACCGCGCTCTATCTTTCCGGCTTTCGCCAGCGCGGGCTCTACGGGGTGAAGATGACGCTCCGCGACAAGGTCACCGCGCGCGACTTTCTCTATCGCGAGCGCCAGGTGCAGCACACCGAGCACGCCCGCATCATCGCCAATCTCCAGCGCCACAAGATCGACCTCTTCAACGGTCACGCGTCCTTCGTCGATGCCCACACCGTGCGGCTCGAGAATCGCGGCGCCCCCTCTGCTATTCTCACCGGCGATGTCGTGCTCATCGCCACCGGCTCGCACCCGTTCCGCCCGCCAGTGTTTCCGTTTCACGACGCGCGTGTCTACGATTCCGATACGATCCTGAACCTGCACGACATCCCGCAAGAGATGCTCGTGGTCGGCGGCGGCGTCATCGGCTGCGAATACGCCTGCATGTTCTCCGCGCTCGGCATCCGCGTCACGCTGCTCGAGGGCCGCGATCGGTTGCTCACGTTTCTCGACGCCGAGGTCGCGGAGCTCCTCACGCGCAGCATGGTCGAGATGGGCGTCGACCTGCGCTTCAACGAAACCGTCGCCTCCGTCGCCGTCACGCCCGCCGCGCTCACCGCTACGCTCGCTTCGGGTGGCAAAATCTCCATGGACACGCTGCTCATCGCGGCAGGACGCAGCGGCAACACCGACACGCTCGCCCTCCCCGCCGCCGGCCTTGTCGCGGCGAAACGCGGCCTGATCGACGTCAACGCCCACTACCAGACCGCCGTCCCGCACATCTACGCGGTCGGCGATGTGATCGGATTTCCCGCGCTCGCCGCCACCTCGATGGAGCAGGCGCGCGTCGCGATGGTGCACGCCTTCGATCTGAAATACAAAACGCGCGTCGCCCCCATCCTGCCTTACGGCATCTACACGATCCCCGAGTGCTCCATGGCCGGCGAGACCGAGGCTTCGCTCACGAATGCCGCGATCCCGTTCGTCGCCGGCGTCGCGCATTACGACGCCAACGCCCGCGGCCAGATCATCGGCGCCCGTCATGGCTTCCTCAAACTGCTTTACGCCGCCGATACGATGAAGCTCCTCGGCGTGCATGCCATCGGTGAACAAGCGAGCGAGCTCGTGCATGTCGGCCTCGTCGCGCTCCATGCCGGTGCCGGCGCCGATCTCTTCATCGAAACCTGTTTCAACTATCCGACGCTCGGCGAGCTCTACAAATACGCGACCTACGATGCGCTCGGCCGCCGGGCTCGTGCCGGGCTCACGGGAACGACGTCCTGCCAACCTCTGCCCGGGCTTGGTGCTCCGCCCAGGCGCTGATTCGCTCGATCGCGCAGGGGACCTGCGACGCTCGACATCCGCAGGCGTGCCGCTTTCTTTTCCCGCCACATGCCGAAGGCGCGCGCTGAGCAACCGCTGTCCAAACGCGACTACGAGACGCGTGTGCCCGCCATGCGCGAGGCGCTCGTGCAACTGCAAGTGGCGCTGCAGCCCGCGCCGTTTCCGGTCTTGCTTGTGATCGCTGGCGACGACGCTTCCGGCCGCGGCGAGATCGTCAATATTCTCAACGGCTGGCTGGACCCGCGCGGCGTCGAGACGTTTGCGTTTCACGACCTCACCGACGAGGAACGCGAGCGGCCACCGATGTGGCGCTACTGGCGCTCGCTGCCGCCGCGCGGCCGGATGGCCATCTACGCCGGCGGCTGGCATACCGAGGCGCTGGCCGAGGATCCGCACAATACCCGCGAGCGCGCCGCGTTCAACGAAACCCTCCGGCACCTCGCCCACTTCGAGGGCCTCCTCGCCGCCGACGGTGCGCTGATCGTGAAGATCTGGCTGCGCCTCTCTCAGGCCGACCAGGGCGCGAGGCTGCGCGAACTCGAGGCGGATCCCGATACCGCATGGCGCGTCTCGGCTGACGACTGGAAGCACCACCGCGACTACGAGCGCCGCACCCGCCTCGCCGAGAAGATGCGGCGCGCCACGCACCGGTCCAACGCCCCCTGGCATCTCGTCGAGGCTGCGGATGTCCGCAGCCGCAACGTCGCGGTCGCCGATCTCTTGCTGGCGCGCTTTCACACGCATCTCCGCACGCACGGGAAGCCGGCGCCGGCCGCCCGGCCGCGCCGCGCCGCGCCGCTGCGTCCCGCGGGCTTGCGCCGGCTCCGCGCCCTCGCCCTCGATCAACCCCTCGCGGAGTCGGTCTACGAGGCCAAGCGTGACAAGTGGCTCGGGCGGCTCAACCGCGCCGTGCGCGCCGCCGCGCAGCAGGGCCGTTCCATCGTCTGGGTGTTCGAGGGCTGGGACGCCGCCGGCAAGGGCGGCGCGATCCGTCGGCTTACCAGCGCGATCGACGCGCGCGACTACCGCGTCATTCCGATCGCCAAGCCCACCGACGAGGAGAAGTCGCACCACTACCTCTGGCGTTTCTGGCGGCACGTGCCGCGCGCCGGCCGCGTGACCATCTACGACCGCTCCTGGTATGGCCGCGTGCTGGTCGAGCGGCTCGAGGGCTTCTGCACCGCCGCCGAATGGCGCCGCGCTTACGCCGAGCTCAACGACTTCGAGGCCCAGCTCACGGAGCACGGCATTATTGTCGTGAAATTCTGGTTACACCTGTCGCCCGACGAGCAGCTCCGGCGCTTCCGTCACCGGGAAGCCACCGCCTACAAGCGGCACAAGATCAACGCGGAGGACTGGCGCAACCGCCGTCAGTGGGGCGCCTACGAGATCGCCGTGGGCGACATGCTCGCCCTCACCCATCGACTCGACGCCCCGTGGCACCTCGTGCCGGCCGACAACAAGCGTTTCGCCCGGCTCGAGATCCTCAAGGTCTCGTGCAAGCAAATCGCCGCCGCGCTGGAGGCATAGCCCGCCTATTTCATGCTTTCTGCGTCCTTTTTCCGGCGTTTGGCGGCGGACAGGCGGTGAGCTTGCGTGAGCGTGCGTCCGATGCGGGCTAAAAGCAAAACCGCCTGGGGTTTTGCACTTAGCCCGGATAGCCAAAACGGTTGAATCGGTAGACTTGATCCGAGCACACCGTGTCGGGTCCCTCGCGAGTAGAGCATGAAATATCCGGGCTAGCGCCGGCCGGGCCCGGCCTCCCGCGCGGGCTTGCTCCGGCAGGTGGAGCGGCCTGACCCCAAGCCGCTGGTTTGGCGCGTAGCGGAACGGCTTCCCGTTCCGTCGGAGCCGGAAGCGGCTCCGCTACAAAGGGGCCTGCGGTCAAGCCGCTCCACTTCCTCTACGACGCCCGGAGCCCGATCCTGCCTCCGGAACACAGGGCCCGAGCCGAACCGGCTCAGCGCTTTCGGGCCACGCGGTCGTTCCGGAATCTCTTCAATGCCATCTCCAGCTCGGAGAGATTCAGCGGCTTGGTGAGGTAGTCGTTGATCCCGGCCTCGAGCGCGCGCGCACGTTGCTGCTCCCGCGTATCGGCGGTGAGCGCGATGATCCACATCGTCTGCGCGCGCGAACCGGCGCGGCCGGCGCGAATCTCGCGCAACGCGGCGAGCCCGTCCATTTCCGGCATGTGCAAGTCCAGCAGCACGACGTCGAAATCGTCCGCGTGCTGCGCCAGTTGCGTGAGCGCCGCCCGGCCGTTGTCGATCAGCTTCGAGGTGCAACCGAGGTTCTCCAGCACCCGGTGCACGAGGCGCTGGTTCATCGGGTTGTCCTCGACCACGAGCACGCGCAGGCCGAAGTGGGTGGGCGGCGCCGGAAAGGCGGCATTCGTGCGTGAGCCCGCCAACAACGCGAACAGCGCGTCGTGGTGCACGGGCTTGTTGATCAGCAGCCGGAAGTGGGCGCGGAGCGAGGTGCGGAGTTCGTTCGAGAGCGAAATGGGCACGAGGCCGAACGTGCGATCCACCGGCAGTCCGCCCTGCGGCGGCTGCTGCGCGAGACCGCGTGCCGCCTCGTGGCCCGCCTCGACCAGCGCGACCTCGCAGGCATCCGGCGCGAGCTGTGCGGCGAGATCGGCCTCGATCACGTGGGCGTTCCAGCCGCGCAGCAGCTCGACCAGTTCGCGGCGCAGCGGCCCCGGCCGCACCGCCAGCCCGAGCCGCAGGCCCCCGAGCTCGCGCACCGGCGGCAGCGGCGCCGCGACCACGGTCCGTATCGTAAATGTAAATACTGAGCCCGCGCCCACTTCGCTGGTCACGGCGATCGTGCCGCCCATCAGCTCGACGAGGTTGCGGCAAATCGCCAGGCCCAGGCCGGTGCCGCCGTAGCGCCGCGTGGTCGATTCGTCGACCTGGGTGAAGGGCCGGAACAGCTTCACGTGGTGCTCCGGCGCAATGCCGATGCCGGTGTCGCGCACCGTGAATTGCAGCAGCGCCTCCCCCGCCGACAACCGCGCACTCCTCCGCGCCGCCTGGTCGGCCGGCACGAGCGTGACGCCGACCTCGACCTCGCCGCGCTCGGTGAACTTCACCGCGTTGCCGATGAGATTCACCAGCACCTGGCGCATGCGGCCGCCATCGGCCACCACGGCGGCGGGCACGTCGGCCCCGACGCGGTGCAGCAGCTCGACGTGTTTCTCCGCCGCCTTCGCCGCGAGCAAATCGAGCGCATCCTCGATGCACTCGCGCGGATCGCACGCCAGCGGGTCGAGCTTGAGCTTACCCGACTCGATCCGCGCGAAATCGAGGATGTCGCCCGTGAGCTGGATCAGCGCCTCGGTGCTCATCCGGATGGTCTGAACGTATTCGCGCTGCTCGGGCGTGAGCGGCGTCTCGAGCAGCAGGCTGGTGAAGCCCACGATGCCGTTCAGCGGCGTGCGCACCTCGTGGCTCATGGTGGCGAGGAACTGGCCCTTGGCCCGATCGCCGGCGAGGGCGGCATCGCGGGCCTCGCGCAGCTCGGCTTCGCGCCCCTTCGTCTCGGTCACGTCGTCGAACACCGCGACGAAGCACGCGAGCGAGCCGTCGCGATGCTTCACCGGCGTGACGACTCCGCGGACTGGATACACGGAGCCGTCCTTGCGCTGGTTGAACCATTCGCCCTCCCACGGCCGCCCGGAGCGCACTGTCGCGACCAGATCGGAAAGCAGCGCTTCCGTGTTCTGCGGGACGTGAAAATCGCGCCAGGGCCGGCCGATCAGCTCGCGCCGCGAGCAGCCCATCTGCTGGCAGAGGCCGCGATTGGCGTATTCGATCCGGCTGCCCAGATCGACAATCATGATGGCCGAGTGGCTCTGCTCCATCGCCTCCGAAAGATTCCGGATCACCTCGCGCTGCTCGTGCTGGCGACGCAGCACGAGCCAGGCCGTCAGCGGCAGGCCGAGCACGATCCAGGTGTAGAAGGCGCCCTGGAAGGCGGCTTGGGCGAGCGTCACACGCCAGCCCGCCGCATCGCCTTCCAATCCGAGCAAGGTCGCCTCGCCGCCCGGCGCCGTGGTTGAGCCCTCGATCACGGCAAAGGCCGCCACCCAGCTTCCCCGGTCGTCCGTGATCGGCCCCACCATCGCCGCCTCGCCCGTGCGCAGCACGGCCTGCCAGGTGGCGTTGCGCACGGCGGCACTGGACGCGCTGCCGGGAAGCGAATGATTGTCGGTGCCGCCTTCATTCGAATCCGCCAGGAGCAGGATGCGGCCGGACTCGGCTTCACCGGTAAATATATAAATGGAGCGGACCCGGGGATCGATCGTCTTGAAGCGCTCGAGGCGGGCCTTGACCGGCGGATAAGCCGGCGCCGCGGGATTGACCCGGGCCTGGGCGAGGCGGCGCACCTCCGCCCCATCGAAAGCGACCGTGGCGCGCGCGGCCACCCGCACGAGCTGCTCGCGCAAATCCGCCTCGCGCGCGCGATAGTTTCCCCAACCCACGGCGGCACCGGCCAAGGCGATCGCCGCCCACGTGGCGGCGACCTTCAGCTTCCTCGATTGATGGGGCGACATGGAACGGCGGCAGGCGCCCGAGCGGGCGAAGGCACTTCAATCGGCCCGGAGAACACGCGCAACCCCGAATGCCTCGAACGGACCCGGCCGGTCCGGCCGCCCTTTCAGCGCTTGCGCCGGTCGTCGTCTTGCGGCGGCAACGCCCGTTTCCGCTTCTGCACCGCCTGGCGGAGGAGATACTCGACCTGGCCGTTGACGCTGCGCAGTTCGTCCGCCGCCCACGCTTCGAGCTCGCTCCAGAGCTCGGGGTCGATGCGCAACAGGAATGCCTTGCGGTCCTCGGACGCCATGCGTGCGGTGCGTCGTCCTTCAGCGGCGCTGACTCATGGCCGGGCCCGAGCGATCACCGATCAGCTCGGCCTCGGGCGCGCGCGCGCCGCAGGCTCCTGTCGGGAATCCGAACCCAATCGCAGTTTCCATGGAAGGGATCAGTTGTAGAGGGTGCCGGTATTGATCACGGGATGCGCCTCGGATTCGCCGCAGAGGACGACCAGGAGATTCGAGACCATCGCGGCCTTGCGCTCCTCGTCAAGATGCACGACGCGCTTGGACGAGAGCTCGTTCAGCGCCATCTCCACCATGCTCACCGCACCGTGGACAATCTTCTGCCGCGCGGCGATCACCGCCTCCGCCTGCTGGCGGCGCAGCATGGCCTGGGCGATCTCCGGCGCATAGGCGAGGTGCGTGAGCCGTGCTTCCTCGACGTGCACGCCCGCCTTCGCCAGCCGCTCCTGCAGCTCGCGCGTGAGGGCCGCGGAAACTTCCTCGCTGCCGCCGCGCAGCGTGAGCTCGTTGGGCTCGCCATCGTCGTAGGCGTAGCTGCTGGCGACGTGGCGGACGGCCGACTCGCTCTGGATTTTCACGTAGTTTTCGTAGTTATCCACGTCGAACATCGCCTGCGCCGTGTCCTGCACGCGCCAGACGACGACCGCCGCAATCTCGATCGGGTTGCCGCGTTTCTCGTTCACCTTGAGTTTCTCGCTGTTGAGATTGCGCGCGCGCAGGGAGATTTTGAGCCGCTTGATGAACGGATTGGTGAAGAAGAAACCGCTGGCGCGCACCGAACCCCGGTAGGCGCCGAACAGGATGAGCACGGCCCCCTCGTTGGGCTGCAGCGTGAAAAAGCCGCACGACATCACGATCGCGGTGATGAGGCCCGTGACGCCCACGGCCATCTCGAAGCCGGATCGGCCGCGCGCGCCGGCGACAAACAACGCGATGGCGCCGCCGAACAACGCGGCCGTCACCAGCAGCATCAACCACCCGTTGGGCGGCCGGGCGACCTGTTCATGATTCTGGGCCGGCGGGGATGAAGTGGGGGTATTTATGGCTTTTAGAGGAGGATGCGATACCTTTGTGATATCACTTCGCTAGCTCGTCAAGCCGGAATCTTGCGCAAAAAAACCGCCGCGAATCACTTCGCGGCGGCCTTAGGAAATCCTGGCGAGGTTCAGGAAACGTGACCCGAGACGAGCTTCGTCATCTCGAACATCGAGACCGACTTCTTGCCGCCGAACACGGCCTTCAGCTTGTCGTCCGCATTGATCTGGGTCCTCACCTTCTTGTCCTGCAGACCGTTCTTCTTGATGTAGGCCCAGAGCTTCTTGGTGAGCTCCGTGCGCGGCAACGGGGCCGAGCCAACGACAGCGGCAAGAGTCGCGTCGGGCGTGACCGGTTTCATGAACGCAGCATTCGGTTTACGAGCAGCTTTTTTAGCCATAATGAGTTTGGGTTTGTAACGTTTTCCCTCTGGGACAAATGCACTTCTAGAGGGAAAAACGCGCGTTTGCATAGGAAAATCTTCAACTTTCTAGAGGGAGAACGGGACTTCTTCCCTCGTGAACACCACGCGTAACCGCGGCTTCTCACGACGCCGCTTCACCGTGGGCGCGCTCATCAACCTGCACGAACTGCCGGTAAAGCGCGGCGTAGGGGCCGCCCCGCGCGAGCAGGTCCGCGTGCGACCCGCGCTCGATGATGCGCCCCTGATCGAGCACAAGCACCACGTCGGCGTGCCGGATCGTGCTCAGCCGGTGCGCCACCACGAAGCTCGTGCGGCCCCGCAGCAGCGCCACCAGCGCCCGCTGCAGCCGCGCCTCTGTCAGCGCGTCGATCGCGCTCGTCGCCTCGTCGAGGATCACCAGCCGCAGGTCGGCCAGCAGCGCGCGCGTGAAGCACACGAGCTGGCGTTGCCCGACGGAGAGCGCGGCCCCGCGCTCCCCGACATCCGTATGCAGCCCGCGCGGCAGCGCATCCAGAATGTCGAGACAGTCGAGCCGCGCTGCCGCCGCCCGCACCGCGGCCTCCGTCGCGCCCGGCCGCGCCACCCGGATGTTCTCCAGCACCGTGCCGCTGAAGAGAAAGTTCTGCTGCTGCACCATGCCCATCTGCCAGTGCAGCGACTGGCTCGTGAGCGTGCGAACCTCGCGGCCGTCGACGAGCAGCTCGCCGGCCGTCGGCAGGTAGAATTTCGCGGCGAGGTTGATGATCGAGCTCTTGCCGCTGCCGGTGTGGCCGACGAGCGCGACGGTCTGGCCCGGCTCCGCCGTGAACGTGACGTCGTGCAGCACAAGCCGCGCGGGATCGTAGCCGAAGTCCACCTTGCGGAATTCGATCCGCATGCCGGCCGACACAGGAAAATTCGAAGTCCGCCGTCCGCGGTCCAAAGTCCCGACCGTGTGGCCTTCTTCGCCTTCGGATTGCGGGCTCCCTGCCTCGGACTTCACCCGCGGATCCGGCAGCGCCACTGCATCCGGCGCGTCTTCCCAGTCGGGTTTCGTGTCGATCAGCTTGAAAACCCGCTCCGCCCCCGCCATCGCCACGAGGGCCTGGTTGTATTGGTTCCCAATCACCGCGATCGGCGCGAAGAACTGGTTCGCGAGCAGGAAAAACGTGATGAGTGCGCCCACGTCCATGTAACCGTGATACACGCGCCAGCCGCCGAACATCAGCAGCACGGCCACGAAGAACTGGCTGTTCAGCTCGAGGATCGGCGTGAGGATGGCCGAGGTGCGCGCGAGGGCGACGCTGTAGCGCGAGTGATCGGCCAGCAGATTGCGGAAGAGACCGGCGTTGGTTTCCTGCCGCACGAAGCCCTGCGTCACGCGGATGCCGTTGACCGACTCGGCCAGGGTCGCCGTCACCCGGCTGAAGCTGTCGCTCGCCGCCCGCGAGTAATGGCTCAGCTTCACGCGAAAATGCCGGTTGAGCACCCACAGGATCGGCGCAAGCCCGAGCACGACGCAGAACAGCACCCCGTCCGACCATGCCATCACCACCGCAGAAAACAGCATCTGCCCGCCCTGAATCGCACTCACGAAAAGCACGTCCTGGATCCCGACGCGCAGCGCCTCCACATCACTTGTCACGCGGCCGATGATCCGGCCGATTTTGACGCGGTGAAAGAAGCTCATCGGCTGCCGCTGCGTCTTCGCGAAGACTTCCGCCCGCAAGCCGTTCACCACCGTCTCGCCAATCTCCAGGGCGTAGCGCTGCCGGAAATGAAACAGCCCGTCGGTCGAGAGCGCGAGCAGCGCGTAGCCCGCCACGCCGAAAGCGAGCAGCGTCACGTCGCCGCGCGCGATCGGGCCGTTGATCACGAGCGCCGTCAGCCAGGCGAACGCAGGAAGCTGCGCCGCCCGGATGACCGTCAGCACGCTGAGCGCGGTGACCTTGCGACGCACCGGCGCCGCATACGTGAACAGCCGCCGGATCAGCGACCACTCGAGCGGCTGCTGGATCTCCTCGTCGTCGTCCTCGTCGCGCACGCGGCGGACGAGCCCGACCTCGCGCGACTCGAAGAGCGCGGATGACATCTTCTTCATGCGGCGCCCTCCCGCAGCTTCAACTGCTGCAACTCGCGGTTGTCGACAAGCTGCAGGCTCGCGACGTGCAGATACGGGCCGGGCTCGCGCATGAGCTGCGCGTGCGTGCCGCGCTGCACGATGCGGCCGCGTTCCATCACGATGATGAAGTCTGCGCGTCGCAGCGTGCTCAGCCGGTGCGCGACGATGAACGTGGTGCGGCCGGCGATCGCGCGGTCGAGCGCCTCGAAGATCTCGTGCTCCGTCTCGCTGTCGATCGCGGCCGTCGGGTCGTCGAGCAGCAGGATCGCGGGCTCGAGCAGGACGGCCCGCGCGATCGCGAGCCGCTGCCGCTGGCCGCCGGAGAGGGTGTTGCCGCTCTCACCCAGCACGGTGTCGTAGCCCTGCGGGAGCTGCGTGATGAAATCGTGCGCCGCGGCGATCTTCGCCGCCTGCTCGATTTGGGCGCGCGTCGCTTCCGGATGGCCGAACGCGATGTTGGCCGCAATCGTGTTGGAAAAGAGAAAGCTCTCCTGGAAAACGAGCCCGATGTTGCGGCGCAGATCGTCGAGAGAGAGTTCACGCGCGTCGATGCCGTCGAGGAGCACGCGGCCGGCGGTGGGATCGAAGAAGCGCGGCACCAGGCTCATCAACACGCTCTTGCCGGCACCTGTCGCACCGAGGATCGCCACGCACTCCCCCGCCTTCACCTCGAGGTCGATGTCGCGCACCACGGCCTCGGCACCGTCGTAGGCGAAGGAGACGTTCTCGAATTTCACTTCGCCGCGCAATCGCGGGCGCCGCTGCGCCGCGGCGCTGTCCTTCACCTCGATCGGCGCGTCGAGGATCTCGAAGACGCGGCGCGCGCCGATGAGCGATTGCTGCACGGAATTCACGATCGTCGCGATGTTGTTCACCTGTCCGGAGAATTGTTCGAGCAGGCCGGCGAAGACCACGAGCCCGGCGCCGAGCGGCAGGTCTCCGTGAATCACGAGCCACCCGCCATAGCCGAGCAGCACCATCATGTTGATCCGCGTCAGGAATCCGATCGCGGGCGAGAACAGGCTCACGCGCCAGAAGATGATGCGCTGCTGCGCGAGCACCGCGTGGTTGGCCGCCTCGAAGCGCGCGCGATCCTCGGCCTCGCGGCCGAAGGCTTTCGTGACGGCGATGCCCTGGATGCTCTCGACGAACGTCTGCACCATCTTCTCCACCAGCGTGCGGTTTTGCGCATAGGCCGGCTGCGTCTTGCGCGTGTGCCACGCGGACAGCACCCAGAGCAGCGGAGTCGTCGCGAGGCAGGCCAGCGTGAGCGACAGACTCAGGTTCACCATATAGACCACGTAGGCCGTGAGCGAGATGACCATGATCACGCCCTGTATCAGCACCTGATCCACGAACATCCGGACGCTCTGCGCATCGCTCGTGACGCGCGTGATGATCGAACTCGTGGTGTTGGCGTCGAAGAACCGGAAGCTCAGGCGTTGCAGCTGGTCGTAAACCTCGCCGCGCAAATCAACGACGAGACGCTGCTGCACGAGGCGGTTGACCGAGACGGTGTAGGTGAAGTTGAGAAACGCGCGGCCGACCGCGAGCAGCAGGATGCCGCCAGCCAGCAGCGCGAGCACTTGCCAGTAAGGCCAGGCCTCGGGCAGCGAGCGCAGGAGGGCGTTTGTGCCCAGCGGGGTGCCGTCGACTTTGTGCCGGATGTAGTCGATGCCGACACCGGTGAGGCTGAGCCCGGAAATCCCCATCGTGAGCAACACGAGCTGGAGCCCGAGCACCTGCAGGCAATGACCGCGGTAGCGCCAGGCGAGCCCGCACAGCCGGCGAACCAGCGCCCCGTTCGACAGCGCCGGCGCGGTCGTCTTCGGTGGTGGCGCGGCGGACATGGGAATCCGAAATGCTACGCGCCCGCCGCCACGGCGCACGAAATATTTTTCGATCGCGATTGGCGGGGAACGCCCCCCGAGCCGCGACGCGTTTCCTAGCGCTGCCGCTCGTTCGGATTCGGCGGCCGGTTATTCGGGATACCGGGCGGGAGATTCGGCGGCTGCTGGAAATTACGCTGCGGTTGCGGCTGCATCTGCTGCAGCTGCGGCCCACCTTGACCGATCTGTTGCGTGGCCTGTTCGCGGAGCGCGCGACGGCGGGCGACTTCCGCGGCCACCGCTTCGAGCCGGCGCTGTTCATCGGCCGGCGTCGGGTTCAACACCACCGCTTGGGTGACCGCCGGAGAGACATTAGCCATCGGCATCGGCGGCGGCGGCGGCGGCATCGCTTGCGCGGCGGAACCGGATGAAACCACCTTCGCCTCCCGCATGGCGAGCGTCAGCGTGCGCCCTTGGTGTTCAATCGTGAGGGTCTTGTGCCCTTCGTCGTGCTGCTTCGCCAGAACCTCCAGATCGGAATTGCGCTCGTTCAACTTCACCCAGGTGCCCGTCTTCTTCGCGGGATCGTAGATGCGAAACTGCACGCCCTCCGCCGTCTCGATCAGCGCGCGAAACTCCAGCGGCGCCCCCGCGGTCGGCGCATTGTTCGCCGCGGCCTGCGGGGCCATGAAGGGCGACTTCGCCGCGATCTGCGCCGGCATCTGCGCAGCGGCGGCGCCAAGGGCGAGCGCGACGGCGAGACGGGGCAATAACAGGGAGCGCGGGGACATGACTCGAGGAGCAGACTAATAGGACGCCTCCTCCTCACGTCAAGTGACGGGAAAATCGCCCGCTCCACCACGAACCGCGAGATCGCCGGAACACATTCATGGCGCAGTCGGAACGGTGCCGACCACCGGCCAGCCGTCGCCGTCCCACGTGAGCGGGCGCAGCGCGTAGGTGGGCCGGCCGTTCTGCGTGGCGTCGTAGAAGTGGCAACTGAACCACTCACGGCCGTCGTCCGTCGCGATGCCCGGGTGGCCCGGGCCGATGAACGGGCCTTCGCTCTCGAGCAGGACGGTGCCGCCGCCTTCAAGGAGCTTGCGGCCATCGCGATCGAGATACGGGCCGGTGATCGCCGTGCTGCGGCCGACGCGGATGTGGTAAGTGCTGTTGATGCCGCGGCAGCAGGTGCCGTGATTGATGAAGAGATAATATTGGTCGCCGCGCCGATGGAGAAACACCGCCTCGATCGCACGGTCGTGGGCGAGCGCGAGTGGCGGCGCGTCGGGCGCGAGGCGCTGGCCCGTGGCGGGAGCGAGCTCGATGAGTTTCAGGCCGGTCCAGAACGAACCGAAGGTCATCCACAGCCTGCCGTCGCGATCGCGGAACAGGGCGGGGTCGATCGCGTTGAAATTTGTGTCGGTGCCGGAGCGCACGACAACGCCCTCATCGCGCCACTTGAACTGCGGGTTCGCCGGATCGAGCGTGGCGTTGGTCGCGAGCGCGATGGCGGAGGTCTTTTTGCCGAACGATGAGACCGAGTAGTAGAGCAGATAGCGGTCGCCGACCTTGATGATGTCGGGCGCCCAGAAATTCGAATTGCGATTCTCCGGCACCGCCTGCGCGACCCACGCGGGCGATTGCTCGAAGACGCGCGGGCCTTCCTGCCACGTGACGAGATCCTTCGAGCGCCACGACGGGATCCCGCGGCCCGTATGGAAAATCCAATACTCGCCGTCGCACGCGATGAGCGTCGACGGATCGTGCGTGCGAATGTCGCGGCTGCCGAGCGCGCGGAGTTTGGCGGCGTCGGCGGGATCGCGCGCGGTGGCGGCGGGCGGCGGAGCGCCGCGCGGGGCGTTGGGCGGCGTGAGAGCGACGAGAGTCGGGGTGTCGCGGTCGCAGGTGAGCCAGCCGTCTTTTTCAAACAATTCGACGACGTGGATCGAGCTGCGGCGGAGATCGAGCGAGTCCTTGTCCTGCGGCGTGATCGTGCCGGCGCGACCCGGGTGCGTGAAATAGAAACAGAACGCGCGGCCGCCGCTGACCACGACGCCGGCGTGACCGCCGTTGACGCCGTCGTCGGCGCCCTTGCCCGGCTGATCGAGGAGGAGGGTCGGCTGCTGCGTCCAATTCTGGAGATCAAGCGAACGGTAGGCCGCGAGGCCCTTCCAGGTGTCGACGAGCATCCAGTTGCGTCCCCGCCACGTGAATACCACGGGGCCTTCGCCGCGGGCGCGCAGCGAGTTCACCTTGCCGTGGTCGGTCCACGTTTTCAGATCGCGGCTGTCGGCGTAGCAGATCGATTTGCCGTCGCGCTCGTTGCTATACCACATCCGCCAGCCGCCGCCGGGCAGCGGGGCGACGCAGGCGTCGATCACGCGGTCAGCCGAGAGCTTGAGGGTGGAGACGTAGGTCCAGGCGCGCAGATCGGTGCTGGTGAGGTGCACGAGATGACGTGGATGCTGCCAGTCCTCGAAGATACCCGGCACCACGGTGAGATACATGTGATGCGTGCCGTCGGGGCCGGTGAGGACGTCGGGCGCCCAGTGGGTGGGTTCGCGGCCGCCGACGTTTTCCGGCAGATCGATCGCGGCGTCGCCGGCGCGCGTCCACGTCGCGCCGCCGTCGGACGACTCCGCAATCCCGATACGCGTGCCGTGGACCCAGGCGACGCCGGAGAGGCCCGGGACATTGGCGCGGCGGTTGGTGTAGAACATCCACCAGGCCTTCGCCTGCGGATTCCAGATCACGACGGGATCGGCGGCGCCGTCGAAGACGGGATCGCGAAAGAGCGGTTGCGGCGCGACGCGGCCTTCGGCGGCGGAGGCGAGCGTGCCCGCGACGCCGAGGAGGAACAGGGCGAGCGCGCAGCGGAGGGCGGGCAGCTTCATGAGGAAAGCGGGATCACCGGGCGGCGAGCTGGGCCTTGAGCGCGGCGGCGCGCTCGCGGGACGCGTCGTCGTCGGCGATGAGCGCTCCGATCTCGACAAGCGCCGCGGCTTCGGCGCGGAAGCCGTGGCGCAGGTGCAGCTCCGCCGTGCGCAGGACGAGCGCCGGGCGGCGCGGGAAAATTCGCACGCCCTCGTCGAGCACTCCGAGGTGGCCGCGCGTGGGCGTCGCCGCGCTCGCGGCCCAGGTGTCGCCGATCAACTCGTAGACTTCGGGCAGCGCCGGCCGGCCGGCCCGCGCGGCGAAGAGCGGGGACAGCACCCATGCGGTTTGGGCGACGCTCAGCCGGCCGTCCGCGCCCTCGGGGTTCGCGCGCGCCTGCGCGAAGCGCAAACGGCCCAGCTCGCAGTTGGCGCGCGGGCGCACCAGACCGGTCGCGGCGGCGGCTTCGAGAAAATCCCGGGCAGCGGCGGGGTTGCCCGCGTCGACCTCGCACAGGCCCAGCGCGGCAAGCAGCCGGGGATCGCGGTCGTCGCGGTCGTAGGCGCGGCGCAGCGTGCGGCGGGCCTGTTCGAGGTATTTCGGCACCAGCTCGGGAAAGAGCGCTTTCACATAGGCGATCTCGAGCCGCTCCCCATCGCCCTTGAGGCGGGAGATTTCGCCGTCGGAGGCGTTGCGCAGCACGACCGGCGGAAGTGGGGTGAGCTTCTCGGGCTTGAACACGACGGTGCGGCGCACCGCGTCGGGCAGATAGGCGGTGAGCTCGGCCTGCGCCGCGGCGTAATCGAGGCCGAAGCATTCGCGAAAGAGCTCCTCCGAGTGCCCGATGATCACCGCGCGTTCGGTGAACCGGTGGAACGCCGCCTTGCGCGTGCCGCCCGCCGGATCGAGCGCCCAGCGCACGAACAGATGCGCGCTGTCCTGCCAGAGCTTGAGCGGCTCGCAGGGCAGCGCCGGGTCGACGGGCGGCAGGCGGTGCGCAAGGACGTCGGCGAGCGCGGCCGCGCGCGGCACGGCGAGGGGATTTTTCTTCAACGTCCCGGTGTGCCCGGGCGAGAGCCACTCGAACGGCGCGAGGTTCAGGCGCGTGCCGGCGTATTTGATGTCATCATACATCGCCATGAAGCCCTGGATGAACCAGGCGGGCAGCGCCGGCGTGCGGCCCTTGACGAGGTAGGCCACGTAATTGTGGGTGAGCCCGATGGTGCTCGCGTCGAAATCGTCGCGCCGGGTGATCATGAACACCGTCATGGCATCGCGATCCCAGAGCCGCATGTTGGGCAGGAAGCGCATCGGCGGGGGCGTCGCGCTCCGGCGGCTGAGGCGCAGGCCGCTTGGCAGCTCCACCGCGGGCGGCTCCGCGGTCTTGGTGTCACGGAGGAGGCCGGCGATGACTTCCCGGGAGGCGGCGGGCGTGAGCTCCTCGTCGTAGAGGATGAGGGCCTTCGGCACCGTGAAATCGAGCCGCAGCGAAGCCGGCAGGATGTCGGCCAGGAGCTGGTAGAGCGCGTGGTTCACCGCCAGCACCCGGCGCGTCGTGGCGTCGCTGCAGCGCGCGAGGACCTCGTAGCCGATTGCCTGAGTGTAACGCCACGGCGGGCCCTTGGTCAGTTCCTCGACGAGGAACGGCGGCAGCGCCACCGCCTGATCTTCGGCGGCCCGGAGCGGCGCGGCGACCCATCCGACCGCCAGGAGCACACGCCAAAGTCGTTTCATGGGTGAGGCCCGCCGAGGTCGGGCCCTGCCGCTGCCGGGAAGAGAACTTACTTGCCGGCGGCGTATTCCTTGTAGCGCTCGGCGACCTGGGCGGCCTTCTCGTCGCCCTCGTGAAAATAGAAGCGCCAGCGGAACGTAACGCGGCCGCCCGCGGGGATGGTGAGATCGCCGGCCTTCGCGTCGCTCAGTTTTTCGAAATCATGCTGGCCGAACGGATTCGCGGCGAAGAGCGCGTAGGAGCGCACGTGCCACCACGTCGGGTGGCGCGGATTCTTCGGATGATCGAACATCGCGATGCCGTAAACCTTGCCGCCCTTCGGCGCATGGTAGTCGACCCACGGGGAGCGCTTGCCCCAGTTGTCGTCGCTCTTTTTGTTTCTCGAATCCGTATCCCGGATACCTTCGGCGTTGACGATCGTGCCTTTGCCCTCGTGCACATTCTTGCCCTGCTTGTGCGCCGGCGTCATCCAGAGCGGCACGCGGATCGCCATCGAGCCCTCTTTGGTGTCGCCGAAGACGACCGGCTTGTCCGGCGGGGCCTTGAGCGTGACCTCGTAATCGAGGAAGCGCGCGTCGGCGGTGCCGCGCACGCGGATGGTCGTTTCATCGGTCAGGTGGATGGTGCCATCGGGAGCGGCCCATTTGTTGCGGGCCCGGATCTCGCCGACGCCATTCTTGATCGAATGCTCGACGTTCTCGCTCACGATTTTTCCCTTCTGGTCGTTGTTTTCAGCCCAGAAATCAACGCCGTTGACCGCGCCGTGCGTGAACCACAGCGAACGGTGATGCGGGTGATCTTCAACTTCACCGGGCACGCCGCCCTTTCCCTTCATCGGGAAATGGCGCATGAGCTCGGTGCCGTCGGCCGCGAGGACCGGATAGAGGTAGGGCTTGGGCGCGCCCTTGAACACGTATTCCGTGAACAGCTTGCCGCCGATTTCGACGCGCACGCGATCATCGGCGCGGGTGAGTTTCACATCGTTGGCGGCAGCGGCGTGCAGCGCGGCGACAGGCGCGAGCAGGCTGGCCAACACGAGCAGGGGCGAGACACGTGTCTTCATGGATGATGAAGAGACGAACGAATGCGGAAAAGGGCGCAAGAGGTTTTCGCGGCGCGAAAACCTCAATTTAGGTTTTTGCGCCGCGGATAAACCTACTTCCAGTTCAGCACCAGCCGCGTGAACTACGCGGTATCCAGCTTCTCCACGCCCGCGGGCGGGGTGCTGTTGTAGTCATTGCTCACCCCAAGGCGCAGCTTCCAGGCCGGGTGTGCCAGCGGGATTTGGCAGTGGCTCTCGTGCATGACGCGGTAATTGGCGAAATCCTCGAACGTCGGCACGTAGGCAAGCCGCGTCACCAGCTTCGAGTTGCCGAACTCGAGGTCACTGTTGATCCCCAGGTCGAGGCCGGCGCTCTTCACATCGGCGGTCGCGGGGCTCTTGTAGCCTTCGTAGCGGAACGAGAGACCGGCGCGGCCGGTGAGCGTGCGTTTCGGCTCCTTGACGACGTCAAAGCCCACGCCGGCCGCGGCGATGTTGTAGAGTTCCACGTCCTTCACGCGGTCGAAGCCGCCTTCGTCGCGCATATACCACGAGTAGCGGCCGGCGAAGTTGTTCTGGTAATCGACACCGACCTTGAGCTGATCGGCGGACTTGGCGCCGTCGGAGACCTGGCGGTTGTAGGACGAGAAAAACTGCAGGGTGTCCTGCGTGGTCTTGAGCGTGGCGCGGAGCTCGCCCGCGGTGCCAATTTGTTCGCGGTTGCCGGTCTTGCCCGAGACATCGACCGACGCCTCGTAGGCCCAATGCCGAGCAACCAGCGGGTCGACGGCGCCGGCGGCCCACGTCGCGGCGACCTTGTCGACCGTGGTCGAGATGGTGCCGTCGGTGCCGGCAATTTGAATTCCCCCGCCCGCACCCGCGGTCAGCCGGCCATCGAAACGGGTGCCGCTGGCGAGCCGCACCGCGATGGGGGCATCAGTCGCAAGCGAGACGACCTCGGATTGCTTGATCGTGATTTGGCCGGCGAAGTCTGTGGCGACCACGACCGAACCGGCATCGATCTTGGTGATCTTTCCGATGATGCGGGCGCCGTTCTCGCTCAGCGCCAGTTGAGCACGAACCGGCTGAAATACGCCGTATCGAGCTTCTCCACCCCGCGGCCGGGCTGGCTGTTGTAATCGTTGCTGAAGCCGAGGCGCAGCTTCCAACTCGGCGCGGCCAGCGGCAGCTCGAAGAACGATTCCTGGGTGAGCCGGTAGTTGCCGAAATCCTCGAAGGTGGGGACGAACGACACGCGGTTCACGAGCTTCGACGCCTTGAAGGCCACCTCTTGCGCCAGCCCGAAATCGAGACCGGCGCTCTTCACATCGGTCGTGAGCGGGTTCTTGTATCCCTCATAGCGGAACGAGAGACCGGCGCGGGTCGTGAAGATATGCTTGGGCTCCTTGATCACATCGTAGCCGAAACCGACGGCCGCCACGTTGTAGAGCTCGATGTCTTTCACGCGGTCGAAGCCGCCCTCATCGCGCGCATACCAAGAGGTCCGGCCCCGGAAGTTGTTTTGGTAGTCGACGCCGGCCTTGAACTGGTCGGCTGACTTCGTGCCATCGGTCACTTGGCGATCGTAGGCGGTGTAGAACTGCAGGGTGTCGATTTTGGTCTTCAACACCGCCCGGAGCGACGCCGCCGTGCCGAGTTGGGATTTGTTGCCGTTCTTGCCGCTGATATCGACGGCCGCCTCGTAGCTCCAATGCCGCTCGAGCGCCGCAATCTCCGGGTCCTTCCCGCCGATCATCCAGCTCGCGGCGACCTTGGCCACGGTGGTCGTCACGGTGCCATCCGCGCCCGCAATTTGCACGGCGCCGCCGGGGCCCGTGGAGATCTTGCCATCGAAACGCGTGCCGCTCTCGAGCCGCACCGAGAGCGGAGCATCGGTGGAAATGGAGGTGACCTCGGATTGCTTGATGGCGATCGTGCCCGCGAAATCGGTTTCGATGGCGATCGCGCTATCCGCAATTCGCACGATTTTTCCGACGATACGGGCGCCGTTCTTCGTTTCGACGACGTCGGCCAGGAGCGGCAAGGTCGTCATGGCGGCGCAGATAAGGGCACCGGAACCCTGCAGGAGATTTTTAATAATCATAGGCTTGAGCGTGAAGCGCGTTTTGATGCCTCTGGCCCGCGGGTGCGTCAACGCCCTTGCCCACCTTTCCGCTCGCGCCGAAGGCCGGCTCGACAGCGACGGCGTTGCCGGGCTTCGTGGAGGCGATCCGACTCCCGCATGCCCGCCGCCTCCATCCAACGCCCCGCCCTGATCGTGGCCGATCACTGGCGCGACTATCAATTGATCGACTGCGGCGACGGCATGAAACACGAGCGCTGGGGCGACTACACGCTCGTGCGCCCCGACCCGCAGATCATCTGGCCGCGGCATGGCGCGGCGTCCGGGAGCAGCGATGCGTCCGGTTCCGGGGCGAAATGGCAGAACTGGGACGGCTTTTATCACCGCAGCGAGCAGGGCGGCGGCAAATGGGAATACCGCCGGCCCCTGCCCGACCACTGGAAGATCGGCTACCAGCCGCTCGGGCTCACCTTCAAGATTCACCCCACCTCCTTCAAGCACACCGGCCTGTTTCCCGAACAGGCCGTGAACTGGGAGTGGTTTTCCGCGAAGATCGCCGCCGCCCGCAAAGCCGCACGGGCGCCTGCGGCCGGCGCGCCCGATCGGCCCATCAACGTCCTCAATCTCTTCGGCTACACCGGCGCCGCCACCGTCGCCGCGGCCAAAGCCGGCGCGACCGTCTGCCACGTCGACGCGGCCGAAGGCATGGTGAAATGGTGCCGCGAAAACGCCGCGCTCAGCGGTCTCGCCGAAGCCCCGATCCGCTACATCGTCGACGATTGCCTGAAGTTCGCCCGCCGCGAGCAGAAGCGCGGGCGGAAATACGACGCGATCATCATGGACCCGCCGACCTACGGGCGCGGCAGCACCGGCGAGATGTGGAAACTCGAGGATCATCTCTGGGAACTGCTCACGGAGTGCCGCGCGCTCCTCAGCGAGACGCCGCTCTTCTTCCTGATCAACGCCTACACCGCGCGACTCTCGCCCACCGTAGTGGCGAATCTGCTCGCGGAGTTGATGCACACGCACCGCGGCCCGATCACCGCCGGCGAAGTCGGCCTGCCCATCCAGCGCGACGGCAAGGTGCTGCCGTGTGGAATCTATGGGCGGTGGGAGTCGGGGCCGTGATCCGGCGCCGGTTCCGCGGCGCGGCGCTCGCCCTGTTGCTGCCGCTGGCGGCAGTCGCCGCGGAGATCGCGCCGGCGGCGACGGTCAAGCCGCCGTCGTTGTTCGGCTCCTTCACGTTTTACCTGGAGAACGACAAATTTTTGTCCGGCACCGATGAGCATTACACCCAGGGGCTGCGCGCCACGTGGCTTTCGCACGATCTGAGCAACTTCGATGACCCCGTGCGCGATCCGATCGCGACATTTATCGGCCAGAAATTCCGGCCGCTCATCGTGCAGAGTTTTCCGGATGTGTCCGCGTTGCGGCGCGGCCTTTCCCTGGGGCAGAACATCTACACGCCGGCTGACACGAGCACGGGCCTGTTGCAGCCGAACGAACGGCCCTATGCGGGCTGGCTGTATCTCGGGTGGACGTTTCACGTGCTGCGCGACGGCAACGCCACGAAGCCCGCGCGCACCAGCGTGTTCGAGGTCACCACCGGCATCGTCGGGCCGGACGCGCTCGGCAAATTCGCGCAAAACGGCTGGCACCGTCTCATCGGCGTGGATCCGGCGGCGGGCTGGAAGCACCAGTTGCGCCACGAGCCGGGGCTCAATCTCGTCTGGGAACGCAAGCTGCGCTACAGCACGGATGACACGTTCGACACCCACGGGCCGGAGCGCGAGGGCCTGGCCGCGGATTTCATCCCGCACTACGGTCTCAGTCTCGGCAACGTGAGCACCTACGCCAATATCGGGGCGGAATTCCGGGCGGGGCTGCGGCTGCCGCGCGATTTCGGCACGCCGGTGATTCGGCCGAGCGCCGATACGGCGATCGAGCGCGAGCTGCGTTCGGTCGGCGCGCATGTGTTCGCGAGTTTCGACGTGCGCGCGGTGGCGCGGGATCTTTTCCTGGACGGCAATACGTTTCGTTCCGGTCCCAGCGTGCGGCGGCGGCCTGTCGTGGCCGACTGGCAGGCGGGGCTCGCGGTAAATTTCCGGCGCTACAAGATCACCTATTCGCAGGCGGCGCGCACGAAGGAGTTCTACGGCCAGGCGAAGCGCCAGGTCTTCGGCTCCATCAGCATCACCTACTCGCGTCCGCTCGAAGCCCGGCCGTTAAAGGCGAAATAGCGGCCCACGGACGCGGAGCCTCCGCCTCAGCGGTGTCGTTTCGGTTGAAAGGTGGTAACTACTCAGGTGACTACTTTCACCTTGGGTCGCCGGAATTTTCGACCACTCATGCACACGGATGAAAGGGAATGGTTGGGAATCAGAAGGTTTTCGCCTGCTCGATTTCTGACCGAATGAACAGAATGGACAAAATGATTCAAAATCAGCCCGACCCATTCTGTATATTCTGTCCATTCTGTCTAAAAAAAGAATTTCCCGATGCTACCAACATGAGCCAGCACCCCACCTGAGTAG
>Ga0163144_10003485_pt1 | contig 35800 bp, 22 predicted proteins | sample OliLak19BULKMAT1_FD_123175 | JGI IMG/M metagenome (GOLD analysis project Ga0163144, IMG submission 123175) | Freshwater microbial mat bacterial communities from Lake Vanda, McMurdo Dry Valleys, Antarctica - Oligotrophic Lake LV.19.BULKMAT1 | ecosystem: Environmental > Aquatic > Freshwater >...
CACCCAGCGCGCCAGCACCCCGCTCGTGACCGACTCACCGACCGCTGGAATCACAATGTCTACCGCCATGCGCGCCTCACCTGCTTGACCGAATCATTCAGCCGCGTGCCGGCGCCGAGTGCGCCGGCTCAGGACTCTTTGCTTCACGAGACGCCTTCGCCGGCGTCCCACCCTCGACCGACTTTCCACCGGGGGGCGGGCCGATCGCCGCCGAGATCACGGCCTCCTGCTGGATCAGGTCGGCCTTCTTCGACCCCACCGCCGGGGTTGCGCTCGTTTCGCGCCCGATGTACCTGAGTTCGATGCCCAGCTGCGTTCGGAAGGTGTCGGCCACGGAGAGGTAGCAGCCCGCGTTGCGGGGCTCTTCCTGCACGTACACGCGCTCGGCGGTCTTGGGGTACTTCGCGAGGATCGTCATCGCCAACTTCGCGTGGAACGGGTAGAGCTGCTCGATGCGGACCAGGGCGATGTCCGTCCGCTCCGTTGCCTTGCATCGCTCGGCGAGTTCGAAGTAGACTTTTCCCGAGCACAGGATGACCCGCGTGACGCCCTTGCGGTCAGCGCCCCCGGATTCGAAGGCCGGGTCGTCGATGAGTTCGCGGAAACTCCCCTTGGTGAGTTCGTCGAAGGTGCTCGTGGGGGTTCGCAGCATCCGCTTGGGGGTCGCGATCACCAGCGGCTTGCGGAAGCCGCGCTTGAGTTGCCGCCGCAGCACGTGGAATATCTGCGCCCCGGTCGTGGGGTTGACCACCTGGATGTTGTCGTTGGCGCACAACAGCAGGAACCGCTCGAGACGGCACGACGAATGCTCCGGCCCGGCGGCCTCGTACCCGTGGGGCAGCAGGAGGGTCAGGCCCGACCAACGGCTCCACTTGATCTCCGATGAGGCGATGTACTGATCGATGATGACCTGGGCGCCGTTGGTAAAGTCGCCGAACTGCGCCTCCCACAACACCAGCATCTTGGGGTCGGCCAGGCTGTAGCCATAGTCGTACCCCAGCACCGATACCTCGGAGAGAGGGCTGTCATAGACACAGAACCGGGCCTGGCGGGGCCGGCCGTCACCGCCCGGGGTGCCGGGTTCCTTGTCCGTGCCCGGGACGCCCATCTCACGCAGGTTGTTCAGCGAGACGTACGGATCGCCGGTGGTGAAGTCGCGGAGGACCGCGTGGCGATGCGAGAACGTGCCCCGGCGCGAGTCCTGTCCGCTCAGCCGGATCGGCACCGCCTCCATGAGCAAGGAGCCCACGGCGAGCAACTCCGCATCGGCGTAGCTCACATGACCTGTCTTGGGAAGATCAGCCCTTTGCTGGAGCATCGCCTTGAGCTTGGGGTTTACCGTAAAGCCCTCGGGAACGCGCGCCAACGCAGCGCAGATCTCGGTCAGCAGCCCCCGCGCAACGCCCGTTTCCACGGGGTCGTGCGTGTACCCGCCCGAGTTGCCGGACCAGCGCGCGTTGCCCGGGTCGATCGTCGGTGGGTGCGGCTCCCGCTTGGCCTTGACCTGGGCGCGATCCAGCACCGCCATCAACTCATCAACCTTGGCCTTGGCCTCATCCTCCGAGATCAGCCCTTCACTGACCAGTCGGCGTGTGTACCCCTCCAGGGTGGTCTGCTTGTTCTTGATGAGCGCCACCAGCGTCGGCTGCGTAAAGCTCTGCTCATCCCCCTCGTTGTGCCCGTACTTGCGGTAGCACCACATGTCGATGAACACATCCTTGCGGAACTGCTGCCGGTATTGAATGGCAAGGCGGGCCGCCGCGGCGCAGGCCTCCGGGTCCTCGCCGTTCACGTGGAAGATGGGAGCGTCCACCATCTTCGCGACGTCGGTGCAGTAGGTCGTGCTGCGACCATCCTCCGGCAGAGTCGTAAATCCGATGAGGTTGTTCACCACGACGTGAACCGTGCCCCCCACGGTGTACCCCTCGAGTTGGCTCATGTTGAGGCACTCGGCCACCATGCCCTGCCCGGCCACCGCCGCGTCCCCGTGCAGCAGCAGCGGGATCACGCGCCGACGTTGCGTGTCATTTCGGATGCGCTGCTTGGCCCGTACCCGCCCCAGGACCACGGGGTTCACCGATTCGAGGTGGCTGGGGTTGCTGGCCATCGCCAGCCGCATGGTCTTGCCGTTGGGGAGGGCGCGGGTCTGCGAGTAGCCGCGGTGGTACTTGACGTCCCCGCCGCCCTCGATGTACCCGGCTTCCCAGTTGTCCTCAAACTCCGTGAAGATCTGCTCGAAGGTCTTGCCCATCACGCTGTTGAGGACGTTGACACGGCCCCGGTGGGGCATTCCTATGACGATTTCTTCAACGCCCAGTTCGCTGGAGTGCTCGATCATCTGCTCGAGCGTGGGGATCAGCGTGATGCTCCCCTCCAGGCTGAACCACTTGTAGGCCGCGCCGTACCGGATGCCCACAAACGACTCAAAGGTCTGCGAAACCCGCAGTTGCGACAACAGCGTCAGCCGTTCCGGGGCCGACAGCGGGATCGCGCCGCGATTGGCCTCGAACTTCGCGAGAAACCACGCGCGTTCGTCGCTGCTCTGGATGTGCATGAACTCAAGGCCAATGGAGCCGCAATAGGTCTCCTCCAGGTGCGATACGACCTGGCCCAACGTCGCCGAGCTTGGCTGCCCTGCCGGTCCGCCCTCGACATGCTTGTCAAGATCGGCCTCGGTCAGCCCATGGAACCCAAGTGTCAGGGCTGCCGGACGGGCCCGTTCGCGCCCGAACGGATCGAGGCGAGCACTCAGATGGCCGAGTTCTCGATACGCCTCGATCAACGCATCGACCGCGTTCTGAAACGGCGATTCGGCAGCGGCTACCGGCACGGGGCCGCGGCCCGCCAAGGCCAGGTCAAAGCCCTGGAAGAACGAACGCATCCCCTCGGACACCGCGCCAGGGTCTTGCCTGTACCGCTGGTACTCGCTGTCGAGGTATTCGCCCTGCCACCCATTCACCGATGCGGGGATCGCTTCGGGCTTGCCGGGCGTTGTGCTCTTCACATTTCCGTTTCTCGGACCAGGCGTCATAACAGTTCCTGTGCCGCCCGGGCTGTGGAAGGCCGAACAGGCTCCTGCCAGAGCATTCGCCGAGCGGTCAAAATGGTAGGCAAGACTATCGGCGGCTTTGGGCGGCAACGTCCGTGAATCCGGGGAACTGTGCATCCCGGTCGGTGCTCCCTCGTGCCGATGGGAGTTCGGCGTAGCGGCTCTGCGAAGGAAGGGATCACCCGAATCGGCCGGCGATGTAGTCCTCAGTGAGTTTCCTGGCGGGGTTCTGGAATATCCTGGTGGTGGGTCCAAACTCCACCAGTTCTCCAATGTACATGAATGCGGTGTTGTCGGAAACGCGGGCCGCCTGCTGCATGTTGTGCGTAACCACGATGATGGTGACACGCTCCTTCATTTCGAGCATGAGTTCCTCAATCCGCAGCGTTGCCACCGGGTCCAAGGCGCTGGTGGGCTCGTCAAACAGGATGATTTCCGGGCGGCTCGCGAGCGATCGCGCGATGCACAGCCTCTGCTGCTGCCCCCCCGACAGCTTGTACGCGCTCTCATGAAGCCTGTCCTTGACCTCGTCCCACAGGGCCGCTCCCCGGAGGGCCTTCTCAACTTCTTCCAAGAGCGACGGCTTGGACCTCACGCCGCGCAGGCGAGGCGAAAAGGCGACATTCTCAAAGACCGACTTGGGGAATGGGTTGGGCTTCTGGAAGACCATGCTGATGCGCATCCGCACTTCGATCGGGTCCACCCCCGGACCAACCAGGTTCAGGTTGTCCGGGAAGAGCGTCACCTCGCCCTGGTAGTGGCAGCCGGGGTAGAGGTCGTGCATGCGGTTGAAGCACCGCAGGAACGTGCTCTTGCCGCACCCGGAAGGCCCGATCATCGCGGTGATCTTGTTCTGGTGGATCGGCAGGGTGAGGTTCTTGATCGCCTGGAACGAGCCATAGAAAAAGTTGAGGTCCCGCACCTGTGCCTTCAGCGCGGCCTCGGGAGCGCCGGGGGTTGCCGGGGACTGCGGTGTGGGATCGTCTGGGCGCATCCTCTGCTCCGGAATCGAAGGTCTGACGGGCAGGGTATGTAGAGGAGTCATGGCTGGTTTGGCGGACCCCGTGACCGCCGGGCTTGGAGCGTAGCGGCTTACCATGCGTACCGCCTGCGGAGCCGATACCGCAGCGTGATGGCCAGGGCGTTCATCGTGACGGTCACGGCCAGCAGCACCAGCCCCACGGCGGCGGCGTTGGCGTGAAAACGAGCATCAGGCCGGGAAACCCAGTTGAACATCTGGATGGGCAACACCGTGAACTCGGAGGTGAGCCACTCCAGCGACACGAAGGGTGGCTCGCCCTTGAGCGGGGAGGGCGGGAGGAACGCGATGTACGTCAGCGCCCCGATTGTGATGAGGGGCGCCGTCTCGCCGATCGCGCGGGAGAGCGCGATGATCGAGCCGGTTAGAACCCCGCTCATCGAGTAGGGCATCACGTGGTAGCGGAGCGTCTGGAGGCGAGTTGCGCCGCAGGCGTAGGACGCCTCGCGGATCCCCTGTGGAATCGAACGGGCCGACTCCCGGGTCGCGACGATGACAATCGGCAGCACCATGAGCCCCAGCGTCAGGCCCGCCGTTAACACGCTCCGCCCCATCCCCACTTGATAGACCAATAGCCCAAGCGCCATGAGCCCCCACACAATGGACGGCACGCCTGCCAAGTTGGCGATGTTGATCTCGATGATCGTCGTGAACCAGTTCTTCTTCGCGTACTCCTCGAGGTACATCCCTGCCGCGACACCCATGGGAATAGCTGTCACCGCCGTCACCAGCATGACAAGGCACGTCCCGACGATCGCGGACTTGATCCCTGCCTGGTCGGGCTTTCGCGAGGGGAAGTTGCTCAGAAACTCCCATGACAACCGGCTGGCTCCGTGCCTGATCAGGTCCCCGATCAGCACCACCAGCACCGCCAGCGAGAACGCGACCAATGCCGCGCCGCCGATGGCAAAGGCAAGGTCAACCCGCCGCCGCCGCCTGATCTGCCGTGTCAGGTCGTCCACTAGTAGACCTCCCGGTACCGCCGCCGCAGGAAGTGCCCGGCCAGGTTGAATCCAAGGGTCATGAGCAGCAGGGTGAGCCCCGCCGCAAAGATCGATTGATACCCGATGCTGTCGTGCGGCAGGTCCCCAAGGCTCACCTGCACGATGTAGGACGTGATCGTCGCCGCGGGTTCGCGTGGATCGATGGTCAGGTTCGGCTGCATGCCCGCGGCAACGGTCACGACCATTGTTTCTCCCAATGCCCGCGAGAACGCCAGGATGTACGCCGCCGTGACCCCCGACAGTGCCCCGGGGAACACCACTCGCCACGCCGTCTGCGCCCGCGTCGCCCCCAGGGCGTAGGCCCCCTCGCGCAGGCTCCCCGGCACCGCCCGCATCGCGTCTTCACTCAGGGACGCCACGTACGGGATGATCATGACCCCCATGACCAGCCCCGCGCCCAGCATGTTGAACCCCGGGAGCCCCGGGATTATCTTCTGGAGCAGCGGGATCACGAGCATGAGCGCAAAGTACCCGTAGACCACCGTCGGAACGGCGCTGAGCAGCTCCAGCGCCGGCTTCAGGAACTCACGCATCCGGTGCGGGGCGTACTCGCTCAGCCACACCGCCGCGATCGTCCCGGCGGGAATCGCAACCAGCAGCGCCACCGTGCTGGTCACCAGCGTGCCGGACACCAACGGCAGGATGCCAAACCTCGCTCTGTCGAAGAGGGGCGTCCATTCTGTGGCGGTCAGGAACTCGATGATGGAGACGTGCCGGAAGAACCTTGCTGATTCATAGACCAGAACCCCCATGATGCTCAGCGTGACCACGACCGACGAAACCGCCGCGCCCAGCAGAAGGAACTCAATCCAAGCCTCCCGCCACCGCGGCACCCGCCCCGACCCCGGGCGTGCTCCGCCCCGGCCCTTGATCCGGCCGCGGCTCGCGTGATCCGGGTTGGCCGATCCTGGCGTCACCATCTTCAATCCCTTGACCGCACTCGCGGGGCGAGCGAGGGCCCAAAGCGACAGCACCCCTGTCGGGGCGCGGCCGCGGTCCGTTGAACTCGACATTCTACTTCTTGGCCGGGTCCTTTGCAGGAGCCGCATCGTTGACAAGCGGACGCGAGAACAGTTCATCAACGTGCAGCCCCACCTCGGCATGCCCCGCGAAGGCGGTGCCGGTCTGGAGCTTCTTGAGCCGCTCCAGTCCCCGTTCGTACGCATCGCTGGGGAGTGGAACATACTTGACCTCGGTCACCAGATTGCTGGCGTTGGTGAGGTAGAACTCGACAAAGCGGCGGAATTCGGGGCGTTCCAGCGACTTCTTGTTCACGTAGATGAAGATTGGGCGCGCCAGGGGAACATAGGTCCCACCTTTGACAGCCTCGGGTGAAGGCAGCACGGCCTGTCCCGTCTTGGGGTTGACCACCGGCACCGCACGCAACTTGTCGGTGTTCTCGGCGTAGTAGGCGTACCCGAAGTACCCCAGCGCGTTGGTGTCCTTCGCAATGCCCTGCACGAGCACGTTGTCGTCTTCGCTCGCGGTAAAGTCGCCGCGGCTGCTCTTGGCTTTGCCCACCGCCGCCTCGGTGAAGTAATCAAAGGTCCCTGAGTCCGAGCCCGCACCGTAGAGCGAGAGCGGCTTGTCCGGCCACTCAGGGCGGACCTGGTTCCACTTCATGATTGTCCCCTGGGCTTCCGGCTCCCAGATCTTCTTGAGGTCGGCGACGGTGATGTCCTTCACCCAGGTGTTCTTGGGGTTCACCATGACCGTGAGGGCGTCAAAGGCAACCGGCAGCTCGATGTACTCGATGCCGTTTTTCTTGGCCTCCTCCATCTCTTTGGCCAGGATGGGGCGGGACGCGTCGGCAATATCGATCTCGCCGCGTACGAACTTCTTGAGACCTCCTCCTGTGCCGGAAATGCCCACCGTCACCCGCGCGCCTTTGTTGGCCGCCTGAAACTCTTCGGCGACTGCTTCGGTGATGGGGAACACAGTGCTTGACCCATCAACCTTGATCGTCTCCTGCGCGTGGGCCGCCGCCCCCAGCACGCACAATACTCCCGCCGCCACCCCGCTCAATACCCGACGTTTCCGCATGATTGCAGCTTGCATTCGTGTCCCCTTCGATCGCGCGACCCAGTCATCCTGGCCTTGGGGCACACGCCCCAGAGCCAGGTACTTCAAGCACTCCGTTTGGCACAGGATTATCCTTGGCTGAAGCGAGAGCGGGTCTCGTGGAGTGCTAAGAATCGGTGAAGTTGGGTGGGTGCAGTCGGCGGTTGTGAATGCGGGTTGGCCGGGCGCAGCGCGGCACCCGGAAGAGCCAAGGTCACACCAACCGGAAGCACGGTCCGCGGCCCGTGGAAGTGCTACCGGCCAACTTTTCCGACCCGCATTCCCGTTTCGTGGGCCTTGACCGGCTTACCCGCCTGCGGAATGAACGCGGCCGTCAGATTCGCGGTCTGCGGGTCAAACTCGTCGCTGCCTTTTTCAAGCAGGCTGAGCGAAAAGAGATAACAAGGGCCCGGGGCCAGGCGCTTGGCATGCTCCCGTGCCGCGGCGGAATCAAACGCCCAGCGCGCCAGTTCCTTGGCATCCTTGGTGACCAGAGCAAACTCAAAGGCCCCCGGAACATAAAGCGAGGCCTCGGGGTACTGATCGCTGAACAGATACACCGTCAGGTCCACCGTGTCGAGGTATCCATTGGAATCAGAATCGGCGAAGGGTTTGGCACCCAGCCACAGCGTGTCTGGCGCGATGTCGGTCGGCTGGCTGCGGATGGCCCGCCGCTCCGGTTCATCGCTGACGCAACCTGCCGCCGCGGCGACCAGTGCTCCGCACGCAACAAGTACACCCCACAACCGCCACTGGCTCTGCGCGGAGGCGGGTCGAGTACTCCGCTTCATCACTCGGTGGTCCTTCTTTGGTCCTTGCGTCGCGTGCCTTCAGGCATCCGGGTAGAGGCTTCACCACCCCCACCCCGTCCATCCTGAGATTCGCTCTTGGCCTTGTGTGCGTCCATCTTTTCCTGCGATCGCTTGACCTCCAGCTTGATGCGCTCAAGGTGATCCGAGATCTTGGACGGGTCTTCCAAACGGTCGATGATCTGATCGGTGACGTCTTGCACCATCGGCTCTGAGAGCCCCGTCAGCCCCGGGATGACCCGCGGCGTCAGGATGACGAGGAGTTCGGTCTTGACCGTCATGTCCTGCTTGCTCCGGAACGGCAGCCCCAGGATGGGGATGTCGCCCAGAATCGGGATCTTGGTCTTGCGCTGTTCATCACTGGTCTGAATGAGCCCGCCGATCACCACGCTCTGACCGTCCTTGACCGTCACGATGGTGTCCACGCTCCGCTGTGTGATGACGGGGGCCACCTGGTCGCGGTTGATCTGCGTGGTCTTCGCGCTGAGCTGCGAAATCTCCGGCTTGATCTCCATCCGGACAAATCCATCTGCGCTGATGGAGGGGGTCACGGTGAGGATGATGCCCACATCCTTGCGCACGACACTTGAGACAATGGTGTTCCCGGTGTTGCCGCGCTCGGTATCGCCGGCAACCCCGATCTCCTCGCCCACCTTGATCTCGGCCATCTGGTTGTTGTTGACCATCACCTGAGGGTTGCTCAGCACCTCGAGCCTTCCCTGGGCCTCGAGCGCCCGCACCACCACGCTGAAGTCCGCCGACGAGACCGCCAGGTTGGGAACGCCCAGCGAGGTCGCAACCCCCGCGCTCGCCGCGGCGGTGCCGATGCGGAACGCGTCGCCCCCGAAGGGACCGGCGCTGATGTCCATGCCCCAGGTCTCGGAACTGTCCAGCGTCACCTCGGCCAGCAGCACCTGAATCATCACCTGGGGCGGCGCGGCATCCAGTTCGTCGATGATCTTGAGCACGGTTTCCATGTAGCGCGGTGAGGTGGAGATGACGAGCTTGTTGCTCTTCTCATCCCCCACAACGGTCACTTCTTCCTCAAGCCGCCTCATGAGCGACCCTGACAACTGCGGCCCCAGCGTCTGCCGCTCGATGTCGGACTCGTTTTTGAAGTAGCTGTTAAGCGTGTCCTGGATCTCATTGGCCTTGGCATTGCGCAGGTGGTACACGCGGCGCTCGCGTTCGCGGGCCTGGATGTTGTCCAGGTCGGTGACGACCTTCCTGACCAGGTCGAGGTACTCTTCGGTCCCCGAGACGATCAGGGTGTTTGTGCGCGCATCGACAGCGATCGATAACTGCTGCCGTTCATCGGGCACCGCCGTGACCGTCGCGGATTCAAAGCCTGACGCGGGTGCCGCGGGGTCCGGTTCGGCCTGGCCGGAAATCGGCCCGGTGGGAACGAGCACCAGCGAGTTGCCCTGCTGGCGGAGATTGAAGGTGTCGCGGAGAAGTTCGGCCATCTGCCGGGCGTCGGCGTTGGTGAGCTGGAAGTGCTCGATCCGGCGCGAGCCCGCCGACGACCGTTCGATATCCTCGATCATTTCGGTAATCAGCGTCACCATCGGCGCCGGAGCCGAAATCCAGACCGAGTTGGTCCGCGCATCGGGTGTCAGCGTGACCTGGTCCCTGATCGCCCCATCGATATCTGCCTCGGTCGGCGGACGCTCGCCCTGGCCGGCCAGCTCGTCCGCGAATCTCTCACGGAGGAACTGCACCCGGGTCGCCTGACGGGCTCCCACGCCCCGACCGCCGCCGATCGGCCTGCCCGCGAGGACGCTGTTGAGCAGCGAAACAACCTCGGGCGCATTGGCGCTCTTGAGCTCGATCCACTTGACCTGCTGACGGAGGGCCACCTCCGCGTTATCGAGCCGGCTTGCGAGCGCTCGAAGCTCGATCATGTCCTGCTCGTTACCCGTGACGATGAGGGCGTTCAGCCGGTCGTTGGCCGTCACGCCCACGGCGTTGACCCCGCGTCGAGCGTTCTCCCGCTCGACGTACAGGCTTTGGAGCGACTCGGCGACCTCGGCAGCGCGGGACTTCACGAGCTGGATGATGTCAACCCGCTCCGTAGCGGCGAACCGCGCGGCGTCGGATGTCAGGGCGCTGACCAGTTCGCGAATAACCTGGAGGTTCTCGTCGCTGGCCGCCACGATCAAGAGGTTGCTGTTGGGCTCCGGCTCGATGCTGAAGGCGTCCAGGGAGTTTCGGACGCCCCCCGCCTGGGCCGCGGCCTGGATCCGCTCTCGCATCAGCCGCTCAATCCGCGGCGCCAGCGACTTGACATCCGCGTTCGAAACCGGGATCACGTGCAGCCCCACCGAGAAGTTGGACTTTTCGCCGTCCAGGGCCTTGAGCAACCCCTCCAGGATCGCAAAGCTCTTGGGGCTGGAGGATGCGATCAGGGAGTTGGTGCGGATGTCCGATGTGAGGATGAGGCGGTCTTCCTCGCGGGCATCCACCGTCTGTTCCCGTTGGCGGAAGATGTCGCGGAGCATCCCCGCCACCCGGTCCGACGCCGCGTACACCAATGGGTAGACGCGCACGCTGTTGGCGGCCGAAGCCGCTTCAACATCCAGCATTCCCACCAACGCCTTGACCACGGCGTTGTTCCCCGGGGTCCCGACCACCAGCAGGGCATTGAGTTGTTCCTCGGCCGAGATCACAAGGCCCGTGACGGGCGCAAACAGGTCCGCTTCGAGAATCTGAGGCGATGCGACCTGCCCCGCGTCGGGAGCGGCGGCGACTCCGGCACCCGGCGCCAATGTCGGAACATCGCCCGTCAGGGTCATCCGCAGCCGGCCGAACTGCCGTTGCAGGCCGATCGTCTCCGGCGTCGCGGCCAAGCCGCGGATCAGGACCTCCTGAAGCCGGCGGGCCAGCGTCGCGGCGTCGGCGTGCTTCAGCGGAAGGATCATGGGCTCGATCCACTTGCTGGCACGGTCGCTGTCAAGGTCCTTGACGAGCACCTCGACCAGAGCGACGGCCTCATCGCGCCCAGCCACGATCATGGCGTTCGTGCGCTCGTCGATGGCGATGGCGATTTCCCCCGCCAAGGCCTTGCCGGTCGTTGTCGGGGGGAGACCCCGCCGCTGGGTACCCGGAAGACGCCGCAGTTCCTCTCCCTGGCTGAAGAGTTGGTCGATCACCTGCTTCACCCGCCCCGCAGAGGAGTTCTCGAGCATGAAGATCCGCACAATCACCGCATCGCCCAAGGGCAGCGTGTCGATGAGCTTGACGATCTCGCGGAGCCCATCGATGTTCGCCTGCGTCGAAGCGATGATGAGTGTGTTGGCCTCGACATCGGCCATCAGGCGGATCGGCTTCGCAAGGTCAACCTCGGCGGGCGTCTGCTCGACGCCGTTGCGGCTCAGTGAAAGTCGCCGCACCTGCTCCGTCAGCGCCTGGGCGGGGCCCGTCTGCCCCTTGCCGTCCCCAGGGCTGATCATCGCCGTGAGCGTCTCCGCCACCGCCTTGGCCGAGGCCATCTTGAGCGGGATGACCGCCACGTGCTGCTGACCATCCATCGGCGCTGAATCCAGCGCCCTGATCAACGACTCCACGGCCCGCCCGTCGGCCGGGCTGGCAACGATCGCCAGTGCCCGGCGCGTCGTCAGGGTCGAGATTGTGACGGCCTCTGAAACCACGCCCGGCCGGTCGGCGGCCTGCGGCCTGGTCAGCCCCATCTCTTCGAGCACCTTTCGGATGTCCTGCGGCGAGTTGTTGACGACGTCAACGATCGTCACGCTCTGCCCGATCGCCGCTAGGGTGTTGGCATCGTCAGGACCGGGGGCGCCCCCAATCGCCGCGCCGTCGAGTTCGTCGATGACCTTCTGTATTTCGGCCAACAGGCGGGGGCTGCACGCGATCACCAGGGCGTTGCTGCCGCGATCCACCTCGATCGCCAGCGTCTCTCCCTGGCCCTTAGCCGTCTCGGAGAACGTCGCCAGCAGGGTCTGCCGCAGCCGCCCCGCGGCTACGTTCCGCAGCCGGACCACGTGCGGGGCGATCCGCCCGATCTCGCCCTGCTGCTCCAGGGTCTCGGCCAATGCCTTGATCTGCGCGAACTGCTCATCATCCGCCCGGACGATGAGGGCGCCTGAAAGATCATCCCCGATCACCAGCACCGAGCGCGGACCGCCTGTGCGCTCGCGCTTGTTGAGGAATACATCACGGATGGTGGTGGCGACGGTGGACGGTTTGCCATTCTTCAGCGCGATGATCCGCGCGGCGGGCATGTCCGCGAACCCGGCCACATCGAGCTGCTTGACTATCTCCTGAATCCGGTCCAGCTCGCGCCGGCCCGCGAAGACAATCAGGGAGTTGGTCTGAGCCTCGGCCGAGACGGTGGGAACGCCCTCGGCGTCCACCAGCACCGTCGCCTCGGGGAGCTGGTTGACCTGCCGGTTGTTCGCGCCGCCGCGCGCGGATGAACGCAGTTGCGCTTGCCGCAGTTGCTCTTCGAGCGGGGCCCGCAGGCCGTCGTTGAGGGCCCGGGCCACGCTGACGGCGTCGGCGTGCACCAGCGGGATCACCGCCAGTTGTCGCGTGGTGTCGTACTCCTTGGTGTCCAGCTTGTCGAGCAGTGCGCGGATCCCTTCCCACTGCGTCTTCTCGGCCCGGATGACCAGAGAGTTGGAGAGGGGGTCGGGCAGGATCGTCACGCTGCGGGCGCCGGGGGTCGCGGCCTCGGGCGCGTAGCGACCGTAGAACACTTTGAGCGCGGTCGCCGTCTGCTCCGCGTTTGCGAACTCAAGCTTGATGAACTCGGTGGTCCGCTCGCCTCCCGCGGGCTGGTCGAGCTCGCGGATCATCCCGTCGATCTCCTCGATCTGGTCGGCGGGCGCGTACACCGTCAGGGTGTTGTCGAGGCGAGAGTAGTCGATCCGGGCGTCTGGTTCGGTCGCGCCGCGTGGGCGGGCGTCCAGCATCTGCTCGATGGTGTACGCGACGTCCGAGGCGTCGGCCGCCACGATTTTGAAGCGTCGGAAGACCAGGCCGCTGCGCACCGGCTCGGTGTCGATCTTCTTGACCTGCTCCAGCACGAGCGCGATGGCCTCGCGCGACCCCGTCAGCAGCAGCGAGTTGCTGCGGGCCACCGGCGTCACGGTGACCTTCACGTTCGCCGGCAGCGCTCCCCGCAGCGCTGTTGCCACGTCCACCGCGCGGGCGCTCGTGAGCGCCACGGTCTCGATGTTGGCTTCATCGGCGCTGGGGGGCGCATCCAGCAGTTTCAGCAGCGCCGCGACCTCGTCGTACATCACCGTCGGGGCGGACACGATCAGCGAGTTGGTGCTTGGCTGAGGGGTGATGATCACCTGCTCCTCGCCGCGTCCGCTCCGCGCAAACATCGACCGCAGCACATCCGCCGTGTCCTTCGCGGTCCCGTTCTTGAGGACGTAGACCTCGATCTGCCGGTCCTTTCCGCCGTCGGGCTGGTCGATCTGGGCCGCCAGGTCCCTCAGGACGGTCAGGCTCTTCGCATCACCGGAGAACATCAGCACGTTGCCGTCCGCCGATCCGATCACGCTGACGGGACTGGCGTCCACCCCCTGCGCCCTCGCGCGGTCGGTGAAGAACTGCCTCAGGCTCTGCGCCGCCCGGTCGGCCCGCGCGTGCACCAGCGTCAATGAATCGATCTTCTGCTCGGCCCCGCCCGCGCCCCCGTCCAGTTGCTGGATGTACGCCGCGGCCTGCTCCACCCGCTCGGCATTGCCCACGAGGATGACCGCCCTGCGGACCTTGTCCACCTCAACCAGCAGCGCCTCGGGATCGGCCCCGCGCCAAGGGCTCCAGCCCGGCGTCACAAAGGCTCGCGCGAGCACGGAGCGCAGCGCCTGCAGGTCCGCGTTCGCCACCGTGACGGACTTGATCGTCATCACCGCCCGCTCTGCATCCGGCTGGTCCAAAGCCGCGATCACCCGCTCCACCGTCGCGACGCCTTCTCCCCGCCCGATCACCACCATGCTGTTGGTGCGGGCGTTGGCCTCGACGAACAGTTGCTCCTCCGCGCCGCCGGCGTTGGCGCGGTTGCTGAACATGGTCGTCCACCGCAGTTCATCCACCACTTCTTTGATGGTGGCGGCGATCTCCGTGGCCCTTGCGTTCTTGAGCGCGATGACCTTGAACTCAAAGTCCTGCGCGGGCGTCGGGCTGTCAAAGGTCGCCACCAGGCCCTTGACCTGCTCGAACGCATCGTCCGAGGCCGACACAATAAGCGTGCCTGTCCGCCTATCCCCGACGACCGCGACCCTGCTGACAACCCGCTTCCCGGCCCGTGAAGAGACCGATGCCCGGTCCGTAAAAAACTTCTGGAGCGCCGTCGCCACCACGGCCGCATCCGCCCTCTCCAGCTTGATGGACCGGACCGGCAGCCCCTCGGTTTCCGCGGAGTCAACCTGGGCCACGATCTCCCGGACCTGCGCCACATCTTCCTTGGGCGCCCGCACCACAAAGAGGCTAGACCCATCCTCCGCCGAGATCCGCACCCGGTCTTTCTTGGCCGGGTCGCGACCAATTACGACCTCTTCCACGATCCGCTGCACCGTCGAGGCCGACGCCTGCTGGAGAGTAATGATCGCCAGTTCGCTGTCACCAGCGTCGAGGCTCGAATCGGCGGTTTCGAGCAGGCGGGCGATGTCCTTGTGCTGCGGGTCCGAGGCCGTCACTAACATCGAGTTGGTCCGGTCATCGGCCACAAACCTGGCCTGCGGCAGGTCCGAAGCGCTCGGCCCTTGGCGCTGGGCGTCAAAGAGGCCCTGCAGCGTTCTGGAGAGTTCCGTCGCCCTCGCGTTGTGGAGTTCATACCGGCGGATCGCGAGGCGGTCCTTGACCGGGCTCTGATCGATGTTCTCGATCAGCCGATCGATCAGCGGAATCGCCTCCTGCGGAGCCGCGACGATGATCGACGCCCCGCCAGGATCGGCAGTCATCCGTACCGTCGCCGGGTCGATGCGGGCCGAAACCGCCCCATCCGCCCCCGACATGGATATGTCCAGCGCCCGAACCCGGCGCGCCTGCTGCCCGCCGGGGGCAGCGCTGAAGAGATCGCGCACCGCCGTGATCGCCCGGTTCGCCGTGACCGTGACGAGAGGGTAGATCTTGATCGTCACCGGGGTCGCGTGGTCCAGCTGCGCCACCGAGGCCACAAGCTGACGCATGGTCTCAAAGTCGCTGTCATTCGCGAGGATGATGAGTGCCGCGCCGGCGGGATCTGGAAGCACGCTCACCGGCCCCGTAAACCCGCCGGGATTGCCCGCCGAAGTTCTCCCGATCTGCCGCACCGTTTGCTGCAGCAGGTTGGTGACCGCATCCGCATCAACCGAGGTCGGCAGCGTCACCACCCGAACGCCCGTCGGCTCCGCCGGCATCTGCTTTTCAAGGTCCGCGATCAGGCGGGCCAGCCTGTCGGTCATCCGCGGCGAGCCCAGCAGCATGAGCGAGTTGCTGGCGCGGTCCACCGCGATCGTTATCCCGCCCTCATCCACGGCCCGTGGCGCCTGTGCGGCGGGTTCAACCGGCGCCGGCTGCGCCTGCCCGACCGTGTTCAGCAGCACCACCCCCGCAACAAACCCAGCCAGCCCTGGGCGCCGCCAATCAGTCACTTGTGTCAGCCGTTGACTTCGAAACCCCCGATCGTTTTCCAAGCCACCGCTTCCGGATCGGTCGAGCAACGCGCCCTTCTTGGGAACTTCCGCGGGGGCCGGCTCTTCTCGCGGCGCGGCACCCTTGAGCAACTCGTCCGAAGAAATGACCTCAACCTTGATCCCGCCCTGCTGCTCCATCAGCCGCCTCAGGGTTTGGGCCATGACCTCCGCATCCACACGCGAGCGATCCACCGGGACCATCCGCATCTGCCTACTGACCGTCACTGCCGCGGCGTCCAGCCTCCGCGTCAGGTCCTCGACCACCGTCATCTGCGCATCGGTCGCCCGGATGATGAGCGAGTTGCTCGCGGCATCCACCCGGATCGTCGGCGGCGCATCCTGAGTCTGCTCTTCGGAGAATACCATCTCCAAGTTCTTTGCCAGCTCAGCCGCATCGGCGTTGTGGAGCGTCACGATCCGCACCGGCCGGTCCGTCGCAGCCCCCCGCAGCGCCGGGTCCGCGTCGAGTTCCGCGATCGCCTGTTCAGCAACATCCAACATCGCCAGCGGACCGCTGACCACGATCGTGTTGAGGCGGGGTTCCGCCGCAACGCGCACTTGCGGCAGTTCGGTGGCCCCGCGAGACAGCGCTTGAATCCGCGCCCAGTCCGGGAGCCCTTCGAGCGCAGACTGCCGCTTGAGCACCGCCTCCAGCACCGGCGCAATCGACTCGGCCCGCGCGTGCTTGAGCGGGATCGTGCGAACGCCCAGCCCCTCGCGGTCCACCGATACGTCCATGGACTCAATCAGCTTGCCCGCACGCTCCACCTGCGCGGCCGTGCCCACCACGACAACCGTGTTGCTCGAAGGTTCCGCCGAGATCGTCGCTGCGGGTTCACCCTCAACCGACTGGGCCTTGACCGCCGCCGTTACCGCCGTCGCGGCCGACGCCGCGTTGCCCTTGTTCAGCTTGAAGACCCGCACCTCAACCGCCGAAGAGACGGACTGCTGATCCAGGGCCTTTACCAGGCCGTCCGCGATCGAAATGACTTCGCGGGGCGCAGACACGATCAGCGTGTTCGACGCCGCATCACCGGTCACTTCCACCAGCTTCTCAGGTCCGACGCTCTTGCCCTGTGCCTCGCGCGCTTCGCGGGCGCGGGTGTTCAGCAGCCGGTCAATCAACGGCTGCAGCCGCTCCGAGCGGGCATTGACCAGCGTGTACAGCTTCATTTCCGTAGCCGCCAGTTCTGGCTTGGCATCCAGTTTTGCGAGCACCGAATCGACCGCCGCGAAGACCTCGCTCGGGCCGCTCACGATCAGGGTCCGCGTCGCCGGCTCGGCCGCGATGGTCACCGGGGCGGTGACCGCCTTGCCTTCGATCCCCAACGAGCCCGCCGCGGCGAGGCTCTTGAGCGTGGCCGTAACCGCGTTGAGGTCAGCCCGCTCGATGCGGTACGCCCGTAGTTCAACATTGTCCGCCAGTTTCTGCTGGTCAAGGCTCTTCACAAGTTGCTCGAATCCCGCCAGCCGCTTCGCCGGGGCGTCCACGATCAGCGAGTTGGTCGCGCGATCCGCACGCACCACCACTTCCCGCGCCGGCTTGAGGTCCGGGCGCGGCTGGCGCGACCTGGGGTCAAGAGGCACCGGCGGCTCGGGGAACATCTGGTCAATGGTCTGGGCCAGTTCTTCCGCGCGTGCGATTTTGAGAGGGAAGATCCGGATTTCCCGGCCATCGGCATCGGCCGCCTGGGTCTCATTGAGCTGCGTGACGATCGCCTCGATTTCGGGCAGGATGTCGGCGTGCGCCGATACGATCAGCGTGTTGGTGCCCGGGTCGGCCTCGATGGAAACCGGCATCTTCCCCCGCTGCTCGACGGGGCGGGCGTCGTACGAACGCTGCAGCACCGCCGCCAGGTTCTGGGAATCCGTGGACCGCAGCCTCAGGATCCGCATCGGCGGCTTGTCCGCCACCTCGCGGTTGTCCAGGCTCTTGACGAGCGATTCAATGACCGCAAACTGCCCGGGCTGGGCCGCGACCATGATCGTGTTGGTCGCCTCGATCACCTCGAATACCGGCTCGGGCCCGCCGCGGATCATCATCGACTCGCTGGACTTGACCAGGTCATCCAGGAAACCCACCACCTCCGACGCCTTGGCCAGCTTGATCTCGATCAGCCGCACCTCGCGCGCCGGCCCCGACTGCCGCTGCAGTTCTTCCATGACCCTGCCGAACCGCTGCATTGCCTCGCCATCCGCCACAACCATCAGCGAGTTGGTGCTCTCATCAACGGTGACTTCGATCGGGTTGGCCCCGGGAATCTGCGCCACCTGCGCCTGGTAGATCGCCAGCGCCCGCTCACGAACCGCCGTCGCCTTCTCGTTTGCGATGGGGATGATCCGCAGGCCCTTCTCCACCGGCACGAGGGAGAGTTCTCGCAGCACCTTCTCGACTGTCTCGAAGGTACGGTCGTCGCCCGCGACGATCAGCGTCGAGCTCTTCGGCTCGATCTCGATCATCACCTGCACGGGCTGCTTCCCCGGCTGCGCGGGCTGCGACATGATCCCCCGCTGGGACATCGACTGCAGCGTCTTGGACACGGCCTCCAGGCTCGGACCGTTGATGCGGTAGGTCTTGAGCTGCGCCGCCGGCGGCAGTTCTACGCGGTCCAGCTTGGCCGCAAGTTCCTGGAGCGATTCCATGCGGTCGGGCGTGGCGTCAATGATCAGCGAGTTGCTGTTGGCCTCCGCCGAGACCGAAACTTCCTTAGGCTTCCGCAGCCAGGGCTGGGGCCGCCCCGCCCTGTCCACCGGGACGGGCGGCTCCGGGTACAGCCGGTCCATCGCCGCGGCGACATCCAGCGCCTTGGCTACCTTGAGCGGGAAGAGTTGTGTGACGCGCTCCGGCCCGTTCTTGTCCTTGTTGAGGTCGTCCACAAACTGCCTGATCTCCTCGAACAGGTCCGGGTGCGACGACACGATCAGCGTGTTGGTGGATTGATCCGCGCGGACCTCGACAGGCTTGTCCGATCGCTCCGATTGCGGCCGCCGTCCGTACTGGTCCTCCAGCATCACCGCGATGCTGGCCGCATCCGCCGTCCGCAGTTGCAGAAGTTTGAGCGGCTGCATCGTTCCCACATCCAACTTGTCCAGCCTTGCAACAAACTCCGCGACCAGCCGGTGCTGGGCTTCTTCGGCCGTCACCAGCAGCGAGTTGGTCCGTTCAATAGGTTGAATCGTCGGGTCGGGGACCTTTCGGGCGGGGTCGATCGAATCCGCGGCCGCCAGCATTTCGCCCAACTGGGCGGCCATCTTCGCCGCCGCCACGTTGTGTATGTCCACCACCCGCGTGATCCGCATTGGCGGTATCAACTGCTGCGCCTGGGTCAGCACCTCGGTGAACAGCCGCATGCCACCCGGCCGAGCCGTGATCAGCACCGCGCCGGAACGCTCGTCGAGTTCCGCCGTCACCGGCCCCGCCTGGTCCGCCGGCATGCCTTGTGTTCGGTCCACGTACAGCTTCTGCGCTCGCGCGAGCAGCCCCGCGGGGTCATTCGTAGCCAGGTGCACCACGCGCATCTCGCGTCCGCCCGTCTCCTGCGAGTCCAGCTGCGCAATCAGCCCTGTCAGCACCTGAAACTGCGCTGGCTCTGCACGCACGATCAGGGTGCCCAGTTCGTCAACCGCATCGAACGCCGGTTCCGCGTACGCCGAGCCGTCCGTTGGCGTCAGCATGGGCCGCGCCAACCGCGTCAGTTTCGTGGCCAGCTCGCTCGGGCGGGACTTCTTGATCTCAAACGTCCGCGCTTCCAGGTCAACCTTCGCGGCCGACTGCGTCGAACTCAGCACCTGGTCAAAGGCCGCCAACGCGACGCGCGAACCGATCAGGGTTACGGTCCGCGACTCTGCGTCCATCGTCGCTGTGATCGGGTCCTTCTCCGCCTTTCCCGTCTGTTCGTACAGCGCCTGGGCGCGCGCCAACACCGCCGCGGGGTCCGCCGCGACGATTCGAACCAGCCGCACTTCCTTGTCCGTCTGCGGCGGCACATCCAGCGCGGCGACGAGTTTCTCAAACATCGTCAGGTCCGCCTCCGGCCCCGCGATGATCAGGCCCTTGCCGTCGGCCGTGGGTGCGAACTTCACCACCTGGAGTTGGCGGGGTGTCAGCAGTCGCGTCGCGAGCGTCTCGACGGCCTGCGGCGTTGCATACTTCAGTGCAATCGTCGATGCCCGCCGGTCCGCCCGGGCCGGAGCGCCCGTCGAGGGGTCCCGACCGGATCCGGGATCAATCTCTCCCAGCAGGCTCGCGGCCTGCGCCAGCAGCGTCTGCGACCCGATGAGCGTGATCTTGCCCGCCTCCACCAGCGGCAGCACCGTGGGCTTGCGCTTGGGGTCCACGCTCGCGAACAGGCTGTTGATCTGCGCGGCGGCCTGTTCCGCGCTGAGCGAACCAAGCGTGAATGTCAACATCTGCGCTTCGCCCTGACCCGACTCGGGCACATCCAGCAACGTGATGAGTTCCTCAACCACCTTGATCCGTGCCTGCGGCCCCACCGCCACGATGGAGTTGGTCCGGGGGTCGCTCGCCAGGTTCAGGCCAGCCAACGACACGTCCTGCACCGTCGTCTTCTTCCCATCGGCGGCGACAAACGTCTGCACCACCCGCTCGCCCACCAGGCCCTTGAGCGCCCCCAGCACCGCATCGGCCTGGGCGTGCTTGAGCGGGAACAGCCGGAAGGCTGAATCGGCCGGGCGGACTGAGTCGATGGCGGTAATGATTTCGCGGATGCGCCGCACCTGCGCCGCCGTCTCCACCACGATGATCATGTTCTGCGTGGGCACCGCGATCACCCCGCCAAAGACCCCCACCAGGGTCTTGACCTGCTCGGCGACCTGCTCGGCCTTGGCGTTGTCCAGAGGAATACTGACCGTGACAATCTGGTCCGGGCTCGCGCCCTCCAGGTTCGCTCCGGTGGCGACCGGCGATGGCTTCTTCATCGAGTCCGCCATCGTGGCCAGGTACAGGTACTGGTCCTGCCTGCGCAGGTGCACCCCGAACCGCGCGAGGTTGAGGTTGAGGATGCTCAGGGCATCCTCAAAGACATAACCGGAGGCGCTCACAAAGGTGATCGCCCCTTGCGGGGCTGGCGATTCGAAGATGACCGGGAGCCCGCTCTCACGCGCGAAAAAGTCGACCACCTGATCGATAGGCGCATCTTTGAAGTTGAACGTGATCAACGCCGGAGCGCTGGGCGCGGGCGGGACGGTGTCCGTCGCCGGGGCCGGTGTGGGAGGAGGCGCTGGCTGGGCCGCCGGCCCGGGGACCGCCGCGGCCGCTGCCGGCTTGGCCTCGGGCACAGCCGCCGCGGGCTGCGCAGCAGCACCCGCAGCACCCGGCGATGCCTCAGACGACGGCGAGGGCGCGGCCTCCTGTGCCCAGACCGACTCCGCCAGTCCCGCGGCCGCAAGCAGCGATGCCGCGACCAAAACGCCCTTTGTCCTCGTCTGGAGCATCCAAAACCTCCCTGTTTGGTGTGCCGAGCCTTGAGTTTGACGGTCGTGCCCCGAGAAACCGGGAAACACGCCGCGACCAGTGTACCTACCCGAGCGGCCGCCGTGCCGCAAGGGTCTGACCATTGGACAACTCAAACCTCTTTCCACCAATTTCGATCACCGCCCGCTCGCCGGCGCCGTCAACAAATACGGCGTCCTCGACAAGCCCACCCTTCTGAACCGTGAGCCGCACGTTGGTGCGGGTATTCTCGAACATCGCCTCGGCACCGCGCCGCCCCACCACAATCCCCCTGAGTTTCCAGTCCTCATACGGCGCGAACACCGGGCCCAGCGCAGCCCCGCCGGGTGCCGCAACCCGAACCGGCGGGGCTGCCCCCGCCTCAAACGCCGGGGGCTTCCTGAAGACGTTCTTCGACGCCACCGCCCGCCACGCCGGCTCAAGTTCCCGCGGCGCATCCGCCAGAACCGGCTCGGCATCGCGACCCCCCAAGCCGGGGGCGAAGACCGTGGCGACATCCATGAACACCTCGAACCGTTCACGATCCTTGCCCGAGGGGCGGATCGAAACGCTCTCAACCCGGTGCACCCACGCCTGCGCCTGAACGGCCCCCATGGCACGCAGCACTTGTTCGAGCGTCCCGGTTCCCTTCACGCTCCCCCTCACGACAGCAAAGTCCGGCGAGCGGCGTAACTGGCTCCGCAAGGTCGGCTGAACCTTCTTGTTCCCGATGAGGGCCTGATTGCTCTGTTCCTGCGGTTGACCATTGGTCACAACCACCCCGGACAACCCTTCCCGTTCGGCCACCCGGCTCAGCCCCGTCCGCAGCCGGTGCTCCAGGATGTCAAACTTCGTTCCCAGGGTGGTCGCGGCGAGCACATCGATCCGCCGCCTCAGGTCCCGTTGACCATCAAGCTCTTCCTCAAGCCGCCCCGCGTTCTCCCGCGCCGCGGCAAGCTGCGTTACCAGAGCGCCCTTAGGCCCCGAATACGCGCTTCGGTATCCCCAAGTGGCGATAGCAACGACCGCGATGCCAGCGCCACCGAAGACCAACCTGGTGCGCAGGGAGTTCACTTTGCTTCTCCCTTCGAGGCTGGCGATTCCGGAACCCCTTTGAGGCCCACAGCCTGGGGCGCCGCCAACGAGGTGGTGAGCCCGAGCGCGAACCGGTCCGGCATGTCCGCCCCGACGGTTTCGACGCGGAACACGCCCGCCCGCAGTAGCCGCTCCCTCAGGTCGATCGCTGTCTGGCGATGTTCGACCTTTCCAGTCACCTCAAAGACCGCCTGTTGCTTCCTCGACCACTCCCCGTGCGGGTATGGCTTGGAGCCCGCGGAGTACACCGCCGTCGCCGCCATCCTCCCGCTCAACTCATCAAGCTGCGATTCACGCGGGTCGGGGAGTTCATCGCTCAACCCCTTCACGTGCGCGACCCAGTCCACCTTCGCGGCCTGCCACTGCTCAAGGTGGCTCACCCGGGCGTGCTGAAGCAGGTAGTCATCCAGCGACTTCTTCAGGTCCTTCTCCTGATTCTGAACGGCGGTCAGTTCTCGTTTGAGTTGGCCCAGGTTCCGGTCGGCGAAGACGTACCCAACCCCGCTCAGCACTACCGCCGCCAGCGCCGCCGCCAACACCCGCTGCCGCCGGCGCGCCGCCATGTCCGGCATCCGGCGCGGGTTCGCAAAGTCCAGCGTCGGCCGACCCAGCACCGATTCGACCAGCAGCCCTACCAGCGGCGCGGCCGACGCCCGCTCCGATTCAGGCATGTGCGCCGGCATGGCAACGATCGCCGGCGTTCCAACGGTCTCCCACGGCCGGGTCAGTGCCTCTCCGCACCGTTCACCCACGCGCCGCGCCAGTTCCCCCTCGCCGAGCACCGCGACCAGTTCAAGTTCCGGCGAAACCCTCGAAGACTTGTGGCCCATCCAGGTTCGCTTGGCCTCAACCGCCACCCGCTCCGCAAACCCGTCGATGTCCGCGCGCGCTGTCGGCTTGGGAATATCCGCCGCCCTGGCAAACACCATCTGGCCGTCCTCGACGACCACAAACTCCGTGGACCCCGACCCGATCGCCACCCCCAGCAGCGGGCCGTCTTTCCTCTGCGACAACTCGGCCAGGAGTGCCGCGGCCCCGAAGCACCGAAGGCCAATCCGCCGCAGCGTCAGCCCCGCAGCGCCCGCCAGGTCCCGACACCACGCCACGCGATCCGCCGGCATCGCCCCCGCCAACACCGGGATGATGTTGCGCGCCGCCCCGCCATCTTCTGCCGGGCGCTCCAGCATGGGCGCATAGTCAATCGCCGTCCCCTCGAGGGACATCGTGAGCTGCCGCACCATCTGCAGGCGCACCATCCCCGCGATGTCGGTGTCCGAAGTCTTGACCCCCACACCATTGCCCGCCGGCAGCGTGAGCTGCTTGAGCACGATGTCACCGCGCGAAACCGCCAGAACGACCCGACCCTTGGGCAGGCCGGCCCGCTTGAACTCCTGACCGATCCACTCACCAACCGCCTTGGAACTATCTCCAGCAACGGTCTCGGGCCGCACGGCTGTGAGCCACCGCTTCACCTCGACCTTCGACCCGGTCACGACAGCAGTGATGGCCGACAGCCGTGCGCCATCCAACTCCAGCACGCTGTATTCACGCGACCCCGCCATCAAGCTCCCTTCAAGATCCGCCCGGCCTTGGCCCGGCGGTCCAGCGACCGATCCGTCGGTCCCGCACCGGCCGCGCCTCGCTGGCCGGCGCCGCCACCGCTTCACCGGGCATATCACCCGCAATGCCGGCGGCATCGGCGTTGTCAGGCTCGCCCTTGGCTCGTCGCGCGCCCAACGATCCTGTACCAAGGTCTAGTTCATCAAAGCTGAGCCCGTCGTCCGCTTCGGGCACACCGTCCGTGGGTGCGTTCCCCAAGGAAACACCCCTATCTTCGGCTGTGCCGGTCTCTTCTGATCGGACTTCCGTTGCTGAGTTTTCCGGTTCGCCGCTCTGCTCAGCCGCAACCGCTCGACCTCGCTCCCGGGCTAGCGCCAGCTCTAGAAACGTCACTTCGCGCAGGTACGCTACCCGTGCCCGCGGTGACGACAGGTCGATGACCGCTTCGTAGACCACCGAGTGGCCCTGTTGCACCGTTGCCCGGTCATCCGGCGTGCCGCCCTGTTCAGCATCATCCACCCGGCCGATCCTCGCCTCGACTCGGACCCGCCACTGGGCCGACCTCGTCGTCAACCAGTCGACCGACATCTCAAACGCCTCGGGAGTGATGATCTTCTCCCTCAGCGGCCAGGTCATGTCCTGTCGCACCTCGTCGGTCAGGCTGCCCCTCGCCTCCACGATCTTGTCGGCGGCGCCCTCATCCAGGCCCGGAATTGTGGCCAGAACCTCGGTCTGGGCGGTCGAAAGGTCGATGCGTCCCACGCGGAACTCATCGTCGGTGGTTGTAAGCAGGTCCAGGACCTTGCCGAGCCGCTCGGGGCCAACGCCCGCAGATCGGAGCAACCCCACCAACTGTCCATCCCGCTTGAGCGGCTCCCCTTCGGTAACCGCCTTTTTCAGCGATGCAAGCTCCGACTCGCTCAGCACCTTCCGCAGGGCATCCTCAACCTCTTGGGTCCAGCCCGACCCGATATCCAGACGCGGAACTCCCTCCTCGCCGCTCTCACCCCCTGCCCCAGCCTGCACGTTGGGGTCGAAGTTGAACACCGTCACCAAGCCCCGCAATCCCTGCGCACCCGCCGCGCTGGACCCACCGGCCGTGAGCCCATCCGTCGCTCCCGAGCCGTACAGCAGGGTTGTGGTCATGCCATCCACCGCGGTCAGGCTTTCAGGGCTGGTGAACCCTTCTCCGCGTGCCGCGACCACCGCCTCTGCTAACGCCGCCGTCATGCCCGGCAACTTCGCCAGCATCTCGCTTGATGCCGCGTTGACGTCCAGCTTTGAGCTCTCACTCAAACACAGGTCCTGTCCGCCGTCCATAGGAACAAGCCGGACCGAGCCCTGAACACCGTCGCCCTCGCTGAACAAGCCCCAGGACGCCGTCAGTTCGGGCGTCCCCCCGTCGAGGATCGCGCCCCGCTGCATGCCCAGTTGCGCCATGACCCCCTGAACACCCGACCACGCCAGCGACCGCAGTTGGGTCTGCTCTAAACGCACGCCCGCAGCCTCCCGCTGAACATCAACCCGTGAAAGGATCGTGGTGCCGATGAGCGCCGCCAGCATCAGCACCACGGCAACCGCCAGCAGGATCGACCCACGATGTCGCGCCGGCTTCCGCGTGAAACTCGCTGGGCCCGGATTCATGACCGCTCCTTCCAGGCCGCGCCGGGCCCATCAGGAATGACCATGATTCGGACCCGGTCCGGAGCCCGCTGCGGCGGCTCAACGCTCGTGTCAGACGCTGCCTCATCCGCGTTCGACGCCGGCACCCTGTCTTCGCCGCCGTCGCTCCGGCCAGGTGTCGCCGGCGAAACCCGCCCTTCCGAGCCTTCCGCTTCGGCCGCGGACGTACCCACGCCACCCTCCCCAAACTGGAACCACAACGCCACCTCGACAGCGGCGGGCAACGATCGCTTCTCGCGACTGTCAAACGCGCCGACCCATTCCCGCCCGTCAAAGTACCGCACGCGGACGCACTCGATCCGCTCGCCAATCACCTCATACTCGCCAGTGCTTCTTCCCAGCCGCCGTCCCGCCAACATCCCGGCCTCAACATCAAACCGCAGTTCCGCGCCCCGGTCATCCCCGATGCCCTGCGCACCCGGCCCAACACCCGCATCAATCCCGCGTCCGCGCACCACCAGCGAATCGGCCTTCCCCTGGATGCCCGGCTTGCCGCCGCCGTCAACAACGTATGTTGTGGTAAGCGCACTCTGCACGGCTTCAAACACGGCGCCCGCCGCCGCCTGCCGGTCCGCCTCCGCCTCGACCTGTTCTTGGCGTGAAAGCAATCCCCACACATAGCCAAAGACTCCGGCCGATAGCACCAGCAACAGCGCGATGGCCAAAAGCACCTCGATCAGCGTGAACGCCTGTCGGCAACGCGCTTCTCGGACAGTGTTCATCGGGCACCCCCGTGCGCGATCGAGGCCCGCGAGCCCGGCCCCTCGGACGACAACCGCACAAGCTGGTGCAGTGTGTACCCCCCAAGCTGTCGCTCCGGTTCCCCCGGCGGATGCCTGAACGCCCGCACGCGAACGCTGGTGAGCCCGTCAAACTCTGAAGGCTGCGTCTCGATCTCGACCCGCCAGCCAGTCTCAACCTGGAGCGAGTCATCAAACGCCCCATCGCGCTCGTCCCGCCACGCCGGGACCGGCCCGTGCAGCGTCTCGGCGGTCGCGATCCCCGCCTCGAGCTGCGCCATCGTTGAACACGCGATATCCGCTGCAATCTGCGCATCGCGGACCGCCTCGAGCGATCCAGCCGCCCGGGACGTCATCGCCAGGACCGCCATCCCCACGGCGATGAACAGCGCCAACGCAAGCACACACTCCAGCAAGATGGACCCGCAGCGTCCTTCGCGCTGACCCATCGCACGTTGGAGATTGTTGCTACCGGCACACACCCACCGGCCCCCTTCTCTGTTCACCGTTCCTTGTCCGTTGGTTCGTCTTCGGATGCCCCGGCATCGTCAGGGCTCGCGTTTTCTACCTCAGGTTCGACAAGTTCCTCGCCCCCAGCCTCTGTCTCCGCTGCGCGCTCGACCCACGTCACCCCGCCGGTCCAACTGTTCACCAGCAAGTCCGCCCCGCGGCCAGTCCGGTTACGGACCCACACCTTCTCCATCGCCACGGTGCCATCGGGCAAGAACGCCGCAATCAACTGTTCTTCCGCGCCGACCGGCGCGACCGGCATGGCAGTTTCAACATCGGTGCCCGCGAGGCTCTTCGCGTCCACCACCTCGAACCCGTCCGCCAATGTCAGGCCCCGCCGCTGCCAGCGGACGGCCTGGTCCGCGTCTCCGGAGGCGCCCGTCCCGGCAGTTTCGGCGACCTCCGAACCCGGCCCTTCTCTCAGGATCAGCGTGCAACCGCCCCGTGGGTCCTGTACCGACTGCAGTTCAAGGGGAATCCCCCGCCGCATCGACTCGATCCGTCCTGATGCAACCTCGTTCGCCACCTGATCGCAGACCTGCCGAAAGGCAGCCGCGTCGCTGAACCCCTTCAACGCCGGCGCGGCCAGCGCCCCCAGCGCCACCACCAGCGCCACCGCAATCATCAGTTCAACGAGGGTAAACCCCCGCTTGCACCCTGGAATCGCACGCGGGCCCATGCTGGATTCGCTGACCGGCATACGGGATTACCCCCCGCCGCCGCCCGAGGGGCTGGACCCCGATGTATCCGTATCCACCGGTTCGCCATCCTCGGTGACATCCCACGACACGATGTCATCAGCGGTGTTCTCTTGACGATCTGGCCCGTATGACCAGAGGTCGTACGTCTCCTCATCCCCGTGCTCGCTGACCTGACGATACCCCCACTCATTGCCGAATCGGTCCTTGGGCAGCGGCTTCTCAAGGAGTTTGGTCCACTTCTTGAGGCCTTCCTCGTCCGTCATCGCATCCTTTTCCCACAAGACCCGAAGCCCCTCCTCATCTGTGGGATAGCGGTTCTGCTCAAACCGGAACTGCCGCAGGGCACTCTTCAGCGTGTTCATGTCGATCTTGGCGATGTCCGCCTCGGCTTGCTCCTTCTTGTCCAGAAGGTTGTAAGCCACCAGCCCGCCCAGCGCCAGCACGATCAGGATGACGATCATCACCTCAATCAGCGTGAAGCCGGCCCCGGCCCGCCGCGCGACCTGTCTTGTCGTTCCCATCACGATTGCCTCCGTGTGCTATTGCAGATCAAGACCGGCCGCGCCCTCCGTGGCTGGCCCACAGACCCATCATACCCGATTCCCGCCCGGCAACTAGTGAGTACTTACAAAGATCCGCTCAGGTTTGTCATCGGCAGCAGGAGCGCCGCCGCCACCACCCCCACCACCCCGGCCAGGAACACGAGCAATAACGGCTCGATCAAACGCACCGCCACCCCCAGCAGCCCGTCGAGCCGAAGCTCAATCGTCGCGGCCACCTTCACCAAGACTTCATCCAGGTTGTTGGCCGCCTCGCCAACCGCGATCATCTCGACCACGTCGTCATCGATCAGGCCGCTGGCCGCCAGTTGCGGGGCGAGCGGTTGCCCCGCCCGCACCGCGTCCGCCGCCTGGTCAACCGCCTGCTCCATCAGCCTGTTGCCGGTGCCGTCGCGCGCGATCTGCAGGGCACTCAGCATGGGCACCCCGTTGCTCAGCATGGTCCCCAGGAGCGAACACAGGCGCGCCGTCGCGAAGCCGCGCACGAGCGGGCCGATGATCGGCAACCGTGTAACGATCACCGCCATCCGCTGATTCACAGCCGGACTCTTCGAGAGTCTCCACAGGGTGAACGCGATGGCGCCGAGAATCACGGCGGTCACCAACCCATACTTCCCGAGCGCATCGCTGACGGCAAAGACCACCCGGGTCAGCGCGGGCACGCCCCCCTTCGCCTTCTCAAAGATGGGCCTGAACATGGGAACAAAGAACCCGAAGATGACCCCCCCGACGGCCAGCCCCATCGTGAGCAGCACACCGGGGTAAATCAGGTTCCCGATGACCTTGGCCCGAAGGTCCGCCTGTCGCAGGACCAGTTCGCCGAGCTTGCCAAGCACGCCCTCCAGGAACCCGCCCTTCTCTCCGGCCCGCACCATCGCCACGTGCACCGGCGGAAAGTACTCGGGGAGTCCGCCCATGGCCGCGCCCAGGTCGGCGCCCTTTTCAACATCGTCCGCCAGCGTTCTGTAAATGGCCGCGAGCTTGGGGCGAGACTTGCGACCCGCCAGCAGCTTGAGCGACCGCAAGAGTGGAACACCCGCGTGCAGCAGGTCCGAAACCTGCACGTACGATTCGCCCAGCCGCCTGCCCGATACCCGCCCAGCGCGGCGCGAAACCTCTCGGCGGGCCTCGATCGCAACCGGTGTCAGGCGTCGCGATTCCAACTCGATCAGGACAGCCTGTTCGCTCTGGCCGGCAAGCACCCCTTCGACCCGGCCCCCGCTGGCGTTCAGCGCTGTGTACTGATAGCTCGCCAACGCTCTTTGAACCCCCGCCGCAAGGCGAAACCTACTTCGCCTTGAGCAACTCTTCAACCCGCGTCATCAGCACCGAGTCATCGGGCTTCACGCGAGAATCAAACTTCGCAACTACGTTGCCGGAACGGTCCACCAGGTACTTCGTGAAGTTCCAGCCTGGCGCTCCGCCAATCGGCGCCGGCTGTTCAGCCAGCCGCCGGTACAGCGGGTGCTGGTCCTCGCCCTTGACGGAAATCTTGGCAAACAGCGGAAAGGTCACCTTGTACTTGCTGCCGTCGCCGCTGCAGAACTCTTGTATCTCTTCATTCGTGCCTGGCTCCTGCGAGCCAAAGTCGTTCGCCGGGAACCCAAGCACGACAAACCCGGCATCCTTCTTTTCCTTGTACAGCTTCTCAAGCCCGGTGTACTGACCCGTAAACCCGCACTTGCTGGCCACGTTGACAATGAGCAACACCTTGCCCTTGTACTCGGCGAGGCTCTGATCCTTGCCGTCGATGGTCTTTACGGTGAAGTCAAGCACGTACGGCGTCGTTGCCTCAGCACCCTTCGCCTTTTCCTGCGGCTGATTCGGCGCAAACCCCAGCGCCCCCAGCAGCCCCACGACTCCGGCCACACATCCCGCAACGCCCGCCCGCAACTTGGTACTCATAACCGAGCCCGCGACCGTCAGGCCGCGGGGCTCGTTCAGTGACTATGGCCAACCAACTGACCCTGCTTCGATACGAACTCAGCTCCCGGAGGGAGGAGTCGTCGGAGCAGCCGGTGCGGGTGGGGGCGTCGGCGCGGGCGGTGGCGTGACTGTCTTCGGGGCGGGGTTCACGGGCGCTGTCGGCTCCTTCTTGCAGCCCAGGCCCATCGTGATCAGCCCGGACAGGGCCACCGTCAGAATCGCACCCTTTACCATCGTCTTCATGACCGTCTCCTAAGAGATGACTTTCCTTCAAGACCGCGACTACATCGCTCGTCTTCTTGGGCCAAGTTTATACAGTCTTTCAGTGTTACACCTGACCCGGACCGTCCGATTTACGATTGGCCCTGACAACACCCGAACACTTGAGGGCGGCAGGGACCCTAACGGCTTCGCCGCCATCCCCTCCATGCGCGGCCTGGGCCGCCACTATGAACTTCAGGTCACGTGCGCCGGGGTCGTCGATCCGGCGACAGGTTATCTCATTGACATCAAGACCATTGACCGGGCTGTTCGGGATCATGCCCTGCCCATCATCGCACGTGCGTGCAGTTCGGACGCCGGGAAGGCCCCGACCCAAGTCCTGGCTGACTTCGTTCCCGATCTCGCCAATGGCCTGCCGGGCTTCTTTTCCGCCGTGCGGTGGAAACTCGACCCGTACTATTCCCTCGAAATGAACACCAAGTCCCCGGACCGAGTCCTGCTGCGTCAGAAGTTCGACTTCGCCGCCGCGCACCGCCTTCACATCGCCTCTCTGAGCGACGAGGAGAACCGCACCCGGTTTGGCAAGTGCAACAACGCCAGCGGGCACGGCCACAACTACCAGTTCGAGCCCTGCGTCACCCTGGTGCTCGACGCCTCCGGGAATACCCCCTTCTCCCTCCAGGACCTTGAGCGGCTGGTCCAATCAGCCATCATCGACCGCTTCGACCACAAGCACCTCAACACCGACACCACCGAGTTTTCCGCCGATGGCGGCGTCAATCCATCCGTGGAAAACATCTCCCGGGTCTTCTACTCCCTTCTCGCAGATGCCATCAACGGCGAGGGCAAGGGTGCCTCGCTCAGCCACATCACAGTCTGGGAAACAGACCGCACCAGCTGCACGTACCCCGCGCTGTAGCCCCACGGACGCTGCGCCTGAAAGCCTGTGAAGGCCGGGGCACCCAGCCCTTCCCGGCACGCCCATGACGCCAAGGCCCAGTTCTCGGGCCTGAAATCCGCTTCGGACCCCGCCCGCGCCACCGTACACTGGTGCACACATGGCAATTGGATCAGTCCTCGTCCAACGCGGCACCATCACCCAGGCTCAGCTCGACCATGCGCTGGTCGAGCAACGCAGCTCGGGGGAGCGCGTCGACCGGGTTCTGGTCCGCCTGGGCTACGTCAGCCGCGAGCAGGTCCTGACGGCCGTGGGCGATCAGTTCCATATGCCGGTCGTTGATCTGGCGACCATGACCGTCGACCCCGCGGTGCTCAGCTCGCTCCCTGCCAAGCTGGTTTACAAGCAGCGTTGCGTCCCCATCAAGCGTGAGAACGGCACGCTCACGATCGCTACCAGCGACCCCTACGAAATCTCGGCTCTCGACGAGCTCCGCCTGCTGACCGGGTCGACGATCGAGCTCGTCCTGGCCGACGATGATGAACTCCACAACTTCATCCGCGCCAACTACGGCGTGGGCGGCGACACGCTCGACGCCCTCTCCACCCGCCTTGACCAATCCAACGCCGCCATCGAGGCCAAGCCTTCCCACGACAGCGACGTCGAGCAGGCCCAGGAAGCCTCGGTCATCAAGCTCGTCAATGACCTGCTCACCGAGGCCGTCTCAGACCGCGCGACCGACGTGCACATCGAGCCCTACGAGCACGAGCTCACAGTCCGTTACCGGATCGACGGCGTCCTTCAGCGGGCCAACGTCCCCGCCAGCATCAACCGCTTCGGCCTGGCGATCATCAGCCGTCTGAAGATCATGGCCAACCTGAACATCGCCGAAAAGCGCCGCCCCCAGGACGGCCGAATCGCCTTCCGCTGCCGCCCTCAGGGCCAGCAGCCCCAGGAGTTTGACCTCCGCGTCAGCGTCATCCCCATGCTCTTCGGCGAGGGCGTCGTCCTCCGCGTCCTCAGCAAGACCGCCGTGCTCATGAGCCTCAACGACCTGGGAATGCCCGAACAGGTCCGCGACGATTGGTCCGCCCTGATCACCCGCCCCCACGGCATCTTGCTCGTCACCGGCCCCACGGGCTCGGGCAAGAGCACCACCCTTTACGCCTCCCTCAAGCGCGTCGTTTCTGACGAAGTCAAGGTCATCACCGTCGAGGACCCCGTCGAGTACCACGTCTCGGGCATCAACCAGATCCAGGTCAACCACAAAGTCGGTCTGGACTTCTCCTCCGGCCTGCGCTCCATCCTCCGCCACGATCCTGACGTCGTCATGATCGGTGAGATCCGCGACAAGGAAACCGCCGAGACCGCCATCCAGGCCTCCCTCACCGGCCACCTGGTTTTCTCGACGCTCCACACCAACGACGCCGCCGGGGCGATGACCCGCCTCCTGGACATGGGCGTCGAACCCTTCCTCGTCTCCTCATCGCTCGAGGGCGTCATGGCCCAACGACTGGTCCGCCGCATTTGCACCGAGTGCGCCGCCCTCTACACCCCAGACCGCGCCGACGTCCCCAAGGGCTTCGCCCTCCCCGCGGGCGAACAGCTCAAGCGCGGCACAGGCTGCCGCAACTGCCGCAACACCGGGTACCGCGGGCGCGTGGGCGTTTACGAGCTCCTCCGCATCAACGACACGCTGCGGGCCATGATAATGGACCGCGTGAACGCCCCCCGGCTCGCCTCCCAGGCGGTCGCCGACGGCAACCTCGCCACGCTCCTCCAGGACGGCTACACCAAAGTGCGAGCCGGAATGACCACCCTGCACGAGGTCGCCTCGGCACTGGCCTCCTGACTCGTACCTAAGGGAGAGCTTCGTGGTAGGAGAGCATGTCTTCGAGAAAGTCCGCGATAGAATCCCAACGATACGTGGCTTCGAGAGTTTCATGGTTCAGGTAGAACACTGGGCAGTCATTCGGCATTAGCGGCGACTTCGTTGCAAGACAAAGGGAGTCACCTCCCGGTGCGCCGGCGACGACGAAAGCACTATCCGAATACTCGCTGTTTTCAAGGAAGTATCCTCGAATCTCCTTTAGATTCCTCGAGGACGGCTCACCTGTCTCGACGTATTCCAGTTCCTCACTAAACAACAGCGGACCAATCTGTAGCAGCATGTCGGCGACGGATCGCCAGAGCAACGGGTATTGAATGCCGATCGCCCTTTCGATCTTGTCGAGTTCACGTTCATCAACATGGCCGTCACAGCCTGCGCACTTGTCTGCGCACACCCTGACGCGTTCTACAATGTCGGCTCGATACACGGATCGACTCCTCCGAGACGCACCATTCTGGACTCACCCACCTCCATCGCCATCATCCGCCCCAGTTCCCTCGGCGACGTCGTGCGCGCTGTCCCCGCCCTTGCCTCGGTCCGCCGAGCATACCCGAACGCCCGGATCGACTGGATCGTCAACGACACCTTCGCCCCCGCTATCTCGCACCACCCCGCCCTGTCAAACGTCATCCCCTTCCCTCGCAAGCGGATCGGCGATCACCTCCGCCGCGCCGAGTTCGGCCCCGTCCTCAACTGGCTCGAAACCCTGCGCGAACCCAACTACGACCTGACCATCGACCTCCAGGGCCTCTTCCGCAGCGGCGTGATGAGCTACGCCACCGGCGCCCCAAGGCGCTTCGGCTTCGCCAACGCCCGCGAGCTTGGCTGGCTCGGGTACACCCAACGCATCCGCACCAACCCAGCCTCCAGCCACATCGATCAGAACTTCGAACTGCTGAGCGCCATCGGGATCGCTCCGGTCCGCGACCTGCGCCTCTACCCCGACCCTGCGGATCAGGCCGCCATCGCCGCCGACCCACGCCTCTGCAGTCGGTTTGTCCTGATCTCTCCCGCCACCCGCGGTGCCGGCCGAGCCTGGCCGATCGAACGCTTCGCGTCCGTCGCGGAGCAACTCCTCCAGCGATTGCATTCTTTATCCCTGGAAGCCATCGTTGTCATCGGCCTCCCCGCGGAGGCCGAGTACTGCCGCCCGATTACGCGGCTCGCCGAATCCGATGCCCGCCTCATCAATCTGGTCGGTCAGACGTCCATCAGCCGCCTGATGGCCGTTCTGGAGCGATCCGCTCTCGTAGTCTGCAACGACTCCGCCGCGATGCACATGGCCGTCGCCTTCGACCGCCCCCTCATCGCCCTTCTGGGCCCGACCAACATGACGTACGCCGGCCCCTACGGGCGCGCAACGGATGTCATTTCCCACGCCGCTCCCGGCGAGCAGGTCCGCCACCGCGACGTCCCCAAGGCTATCGAGTTCATGCGCCGAATCACCACCGAGGAGGTCCTCGCCGCGTGCATCGCGAGGCTGGACAATAACGACACAGCGACACAGCGACACAGCGAAACAGGGGAAAACGGGAAAGCCGATTCAGCCTCCTGATCCGCCCTGTCTCGCTGTTTCGCTCCCTCGCTGTCTCGCTCTTTCTACCCGTTCTTCCGCTCAAACTCCTGCATGAACTGGGCCAGCGCGTCGCACCCCGCCCTGGGGAACGCGTTGTAGAGGCTCGCCCGCATCCCGCCCGTGGCGCGATGGCCCTTGAGCGAATCCATCCCCTGCGCCCCCGCCTCCTTCACGAACTTGTCGTCCAGTTCCGCCGTCGGGCAGCGGAACGTCAGGTTCATCAGACTGCGGCTGTCGGCCCGCGCGTGACCCTTATAGAAAGACGACCCATCGAGGAGGTCGTAAATGATCTTGGCCTTCTCTGCGTTTCGCTTCGCCAACGCCGTCACGCCCCCCTGTGCCAGGATCCACTTGAACACCAGCCCGCTCATATAGATGGCAAACGCCGGAGGGGTGTTGTGCCGGCTCTGGTCAGCGGCGTGCACCCGGTACTGGAGCATGACCGGCAACTCCCGCGGCCGCCGCTCCAGCAGGTCATCCCGGATGATCACCAGCGTTGTCCCCGCGATCCCGATGTTCTTCTGCGCGCCCGCGTAGATCAATCCGTACTTCGTGATGTCAATCGGCTCGGAGTAGATATCGCTGGAGGCATCGCACACCAGCGGCACCCCCGCCGGCGCCTTGGGCACCCGGTGCCACTGTGTCCCATAGATCGTGTTGTTGCTGCAATAGTGCACATACGCCGGCTTGCCGGAGTACTTGATCTGGTCATCCACCGGGATGAACGCGTGCTTGTGCGGCCGCCCATCCCACGCCTCGTGCACTGTCCCGTACAGCCTCGCCTGCTCGGCGGACTTCTCGGTCCAGTACCCGGTCGTAAGGTAATCCGCCGTCGCGTCCTGGGGCAACAGGTTCGCGGGCACCATGAAGTTCTGGCTGGTCGCCCCTCCCGTGAGGAACAGCACCTTGTAGTTCGCCGGGATGTTGCCGATCTTGCGGCAGTTTTCCTCGGCCTCCGCCAGCACCTTGTCGAATACCTTGCCGCGGTGGCTGTGCTCGAGAATTCCAACACCGCTCCCACCGATGTTCCACAGGTCGGTCTGAGCCTGCCTCAGCACTTCCTCGGGGAGGCACCCAGGCCCGGCCGAGAAGTTAAAAATCCTCTCGCCTGTCGTGGTGGCCGCGCCCTTGACGATTGATTCCGGCCGTTGCGCAACTGTTGCCATGCCGAATGGTATGGGTCCACCATCAGCGGGCAAGTTGCCCGCCATTGACGCAGTTTTCCGCCCGGCCCTGCTCAATCAGGACCTTAACGACCCGGATGGTCTCCAGGGCGACCGCCATTTGTGCCTGATCGGTGGAAGCCCCGACGTGGTGCGTGGTGTACACCCCCTCCAGGCGTGCCGTCGGGCAGTCCCAGTCACTCTCCGGCTCG